>Ga0056128_1000828_pt1 | contig 31082 bp, 12 predicted proteins | sample WorMetLIZISLAND2_FD_71113 | JGI IMG/M metagenome (GOLD analysis project Ga0056128, IMG submission 71113) | Marine gutless worms symbiont microbial communities from Max Planck institute for Marine Microbiology, Germany - Olavius geniculatus... ...
CCCCTAAATACGCCACGGGTACCCCCACTTCTCCTATAGCCGTCTCTGCCGACAGAGAAGGAAGAAACTCTTCTAAAACAGAATCTCATAGGCTACAACCCTTCCGTCAATAGGCCCTATAGTTATAAGACTAGATCTTAGAGATTCTGTTTGTTGACACTTTTAACTTAAAAGCTACTCAACAAATTTTGGTTTGGTCTTTATTGACCTCGACACTACAGCACATTTGGGCACTTTTGTGCTTTGAAAAACAAATTTATTCTGTATTGTACTATATTGTTTGTGTTGTATTTCCACTCAGATAACACAAAGTAGATTTTGATAGATGGCTTAGCCTACAATTATATAAGCACTGGTAACACGAACATAGCAAAATGCTGCTAGTCAGTAAGAAGAAATCTGAACTAATGCTCATGAGACGCGCGAGGGCCTAAAGCAGTTCCTGTTCGCCGGTAATTTTTTGCTATGTCCATCCATTTTTTCTCAGTTCACTCTTCTGCAGCCAAAAATCGCAAAAATCACTAAAACCCCCTATTTTGGGGTTTAAAATCATTTAAGGTCATTGATGTTGATACCATTAAAAAGCACGTCACCAGTGCTTGTTATGATAAGCAGCATAATTATCTGTGGATGTCTGCAAGCGTTTTCATGCTAGACAAGCGAATAGCGCAAAATCACCACTTTAGGGGTCCCATTTTTGACAACAACATGCGCTGGCCTTTCTGAACGTAGAAGATTGGAACTTAGACTACTAGAATTTACATCCAAAGCTAAAAATTTCATATGCAGGTTGTTTTGTTCTATTTCCACTATCTACAGCCATTTCGGCGCAATTCACTTTTGAAATGTGCGCCACAGTTCGAAATCGCAAAAAATTACTAAACCCTTTTATTTTAGGGGTTCATGGTCATTCAAGGTCAGTGATGTTAATATTTCTAGGAAGCTCGTCGCCAGTGCTTGTTATGGTAAGCATCATGTCTATGCTTTTCTGCAACCATTTTCACGCTAAACGAGCCAATAGCGATAAAATAACGCCTTTTAGGGGAGTGCCCTTCTTTCGCCTTTGCTTTCGTGGGGACTCCCTTTACCCAGTAACGTGAATTTTTTAACGAAATACCAGAGACACTACGGTATTATATGGTGCAAACCCAAAGTAGCTATCTCACATGGTCTTAGAACGGTACCGGAACGTGACAGACACCAGGACAGACTCCAGGACAAAATTACCATTGCTAATACGCGCTATAGCTACGCTAGCTTTCGCGCGTAAAAAAATTTAGACTAAGGGGGTTCTGTCCTATGGGTTTTTATGGTTTTCCCTCATCAGTGCAGAGAGTTTGATCCAAAAGAGGTTATATTCAGGGGGAGTTATGTCAGAACCCATTTGCAGACAGAGTGGGCGAGAAGAGGTTTTCTGCTACTAGTTGATCACGACGGCTGAAATGACATTCCCATTTCCTTAACTGAAGGCGCAATCGTTTGTCATCCGGAGTCGACATCGTCAAATATTTATCGTCTGAGAATTGTCGACGTCGATAAAATGCTATCGAGATGCTTGTAGCGAGCTCAAGACGGACAAATCGAGACGGAAGACAAATAGGCTGTTATACATTGCGGCACACATCTTCATCAATCACGAGTTTATTACAGCATTTTGTTGTTTCTACCGAGTATATATTAATACGTCAGATCGCTGTAATTCCATTACGCACGACAGCAGCTACTGCTTTCAGCGCGTCTTAGCCATCGCAATTTTGTCTGTCCGTCTGTCCGTCTGTCTGTCTGTCACACGGGTGGATCAGTGAAAAACGGTGCAAGATAGGATCACCAAATCTTCACCATCGGCTGCCTGAAAGACTCAAGTTTCAGCAACAGTAAAGCTTTTCCATAAATTCGAAAAAGGTCACCCCGAACGAGGGCAGTAAATGAGAGGGGGTAAGGAAAATTTGCGATTTTTGGCCAATAAGTCGCTGTATCTCAGTAACGGTGCAAGAGAGGGTTTAGGTTACTAATTATCACTAATAAAAAGTCGTACACTGGTTCTCGATTGGCGCTGAATTCAATAACCTTGAATGACCTTGAATGTCAAAATAGGGGGTTTTATGGATTTTTTGGCGATTTAGGGCCGCGACACAAGTCTATATCATTTACAAGGTGGCGCACGCACGGAACTATCGTTATGCGATCCAGATAGAGAATTTGGTATCTGTAAATTAATTTAGCGTGAACACCCCAAATTTCAGCTAAACTACTGAACCGGAACTGCTATGGGCTTTCGCGCGTCTCGTGAGCATTAGCTTAAATTTCTTGTCTTCGTAGCCTCGTAACTCTATGTAGGCTACACCGTTGCATGCGGCAGCTAGCTGTTATGCATTATTTCTCTTTTCGCTACATTTTGTATGCACGTGTTTCAAATAACGACATCTGTGCCTATGACTGTATTATTATCTCGTCTGAAGAAATCGTTTCTGTAGCTGTCCATTTGTATACAATATAACTTAAACGTTATGAAGTACGCTAATGTAAAGCTTTGGTAATTGTCTATTGCTTATTTGATCAGCTGTACGAATGCAAATATGTATCAGTTTCGTTAAATTCAAATAATGCAATTAATTTTAGATTAAAAACATAACGCACGTAGCCTTATTTCGCGCACGGTGCAAAACTGAGGTTCGCTAATTCTGAAGCTAACGGAATTTGTCGAAATATGACTGTCGACTCAGTGGTTTTAGAATGACACACACACACACACACACACACACACGTTAGTGACTTCATTTTCCTTCCTCGACAAAATTTTACTTGCTGCCCTTGTCTAGCTAGTCTTAGGTCACAGTGACGGTCACGTATAAAATCATGCGAATTTTGCAAAACATTTTCTTGCCTCCTACATTTTATGGTCGAAAATAGAACGTGGTGAAATAAAACATTCGCAAAGATGACTTATTTTACGTGTAACCACAGCCAATACTGATGCAACTGCGTGTGCTGCGGGGTTCCATAAATGATGGTATGTAACACGATACTGTTCAAACGAACACGGAGTGTGGTCTGTCCAATGCATTTCCATAGCTAACAGCAAAGTCCGTATAAATTAAATGATTGAGCTGTGTTGGCCAGGGGTAAAAATTAAGAAGTTTAATTGTCGCCTCAAAAATAATGGGGTCACGACCTTGACCTTTTGGGGTCACGTGACGTCATCAGTCACGTGACCATTCGACTCGCGGTGGGCGACTTCTTGTGGGTGGTCTGTTGTGACCATGCGTCTATCTTGCATCGTTATGGAGATATGGCGCCTCAAAAGTCAGACGGACGCACGCAAGCACGGACGGACGGACGCTCAGGTGATTTTGTACTCTATTAAAATGCTATGCAATGCATTGGACGGACAAAAACAGCCGAAAAGGGAGCTAAGAAGCACAGCAGAAGGAGTGAGTGCAGTGGTATAGCGGCTCTTGCAGTCGCAGAGACCTGCAGAAAGAAGAGAAAAGATGGTCACGAAATCCGGTTATGAGTTCTATCAGTTGTCGTAATCGTCAGAATCCACGCGGAATAATTTCCGCCTGCTGATTGCTCAACACATACATGTACGTCCTTGCAGTGGCGTAGACAAGAAGGGGGTCAGGGGCCCAAGTTTTTCTTTTTCCCGGATTCCCAGACAAGACAAGCAAACACGTTTAAACTGGCACTAAATTTGGTGAGTTTATACTAATAAAAATTAATGCTCAGGGTTTGGCATAAAGCAGATCTCAAGTTTTACAGCTATAATGCACCAAACTCGATTTCGGCTGGCGCTTCGCCCTAGACTCCGCTGGAGAGTTTACAGCGCTCTTCCAGGCACCATAGCTAAATTTTGAGAGTCTTAGTTCTAGGGGGAAAAAGAGAAAAAAAGAAAAGAGAAAAAAGAGGTAAGGGAAAGGCAAAGGAAAAGAAAGAAAAAGGGGAAAAGGAAAGGATAAAAGGGAATGGAAAAGGAGACGAGGCCCCCAATTCACATATCTGGCTACGCTACTGCGTTCTCGCGTCGTATAGTCGGTAGCGACTGGAAGCCAGATCGAGCGACCGAGCGTCGTTTCTCAAGAGACGTGCAGTGTAGGATGAAAATTCTACAAACAGAAATGGCATATGTACGTGGGTGGGCTGGATTGGACGACTTAACACCAGCAGTGTTGTTAAATTGGTACAGCAGTATTGTATTGGTAGTATTGCCAATGTTTTTTTCAGCTTTGCCTGAGCATTGCACTGAGCGCAAAGCGTAAAGAGAAAAATACACAGCCAATTAGGCACGAAAATGTGTTGTTTTCTGTTTTTGGTAATTAATTATCTGTGCAAGTTTATATTACTAAACACCCTATTTCAAGCCTTAAAAAGAACATTGATGTGTCTGGCGCCAGGCTCCGCTCAGATTTTGCAAGACGAGAAGTAAAGTTTGAGTTTTGCGAAGCACTGCAAGAATAGATTGTCATTTTACTTCTTCTCTCAAACGTTGACACTCCAGTTAGTTTTTTGGCTTTGTCTGTGTTGAATAAAAAAGAAATCACGGCATATTGCGACCAAAATATCAGTTAACAGAAAGATATCAAATGCCGTCATTTCCTGGAATGTTAGGTTGAGATGCGTCGTGAAATTTAAATTGTCAAATAATCAAGCGCTCAATGCAGTTAGTTACGTCTGGATTTTTAATGAATCAGTAGCACTGATTCGGACAACCGATCCAACGAGCTGTAGGGATTCCGCCAAGGAGTCCTTTATAATAGCACCTATCCAACACTCCTCGGATTTCTTAAATCGCCTGCAGTGGTAACCGGGCATCTGCCCCCCACTGGCGCAGTGTTCCCTTCCCTCGGCCAACTGACCCCCAAATTCCTGGTTAAACGTATCTCGGGTTGACCGGCTAAAATTTTTGAACAAAAACACATTTGTGTAACTCCATATGTCGCCAAAAATATCTGAGGCGCATAATTGCAAAATATAGCCATTACATTGCAACGTTTATGCTCGAACACAAGCGTACATAGACATTGTCGCTGTGCAGTCGTCAACAGCAATAGAAGCAATGATCAAAGTAGCCTAAATTGGCAAGCGCCGAAATCATTGGTTTATATTTGCCAGGTTAAAGCCAAAGACTAGCGGTTTCGCTGCACGTTTTGTCTGGGGATTTGGACCCGCAATTTTTTTCTTTCCGCTGGGCGTCATGGACCACCATCTAGCACAATGTGTCGTTGGATTCCGCAAGTATATTTGCCCAATGGCATCAAAATCCGTCGAATCGTTTAAGCAAGGTGCACGAATGTTGCAGACGACGGACAGACGACAGACCATGCTACGGAGAAATTTGCAGCAATAGTCGGAATCGCTTGCGGCGGCCGCGTGCTTGTCTCGCACCTGGGCAGCATAGTTCAGAGCCGCCCACTGATCCCGAATATTAGTTTCCGCCTTCCTTTCACTTCAGTTGGTCGGCACGACATATATCGATCGCATAGACACGCAGTTGAAGCACAGTAGATCAGCTATCCACGACCGGATTTAAACCCGACCAGGTTTTTTATTCGGTAGAAATGTGAGGGCCCTCACATAAATAATTGTTTTCACAAATCACCACAATCTCAGCATTAAAACTATAGGTTGTTTTGCTCGCTCTATTCCGTGCTTGGAGATACGGCTTTCGGGATAATATTTGGACGCCTTATGTGACTTTGCGTTAAGTTTAACAAGAACGCAACTACTGCTGACCGTCTGGGACTCTGGGCTAATCGAGTGATGGCAAGGTAGGCTTGTTGCCCATATCTGTAATGCATAATATCTGACGAGTTTGGACCCTGCAGTCCGACATTATCTGGCCATTGGGAACGTCCTTTTGTAAGCCCTTGTTTGGCAGAACATGCTGAACTTGTCTGAATCCGCCTCTGCAGCCATTATTCAGATGCTGCGAAAGTCCAGTCAGTCTGGTTAACGCAAAAAATGCTGATCATGTCGCAGTCGTCGTTGTCCACGTCGCTAACTCAGTGTTTTGAGGTCGTCTAAGGATGAAGCTAGAACTTGGCAGGTGTTCGCTCAGCCCCAGATACTCTGTGCAACAGACCTTTTTACTTCAAACCTTAGCGTAACATCATAGTTTTTTGGAACTTTATCTCGCGTGTAACGAAACTCGTTTATCATTATTTGGCTATTGTCATCATTATTATTACAAAAATTTTACCATAACATTTTCATTCCAGTTTTGTAATACCCTACTCGCGTTTGAAGCAACGTTGATCTACCTGATGCAGAACAGGCGAGGGGTGTGACCGGCATAAAGGCATGGGCGAAGAAGCCGGGGACAGGAGGGCAGTTGCCTCCAGATTGGGACAAATCGCCGTAAAATTCAGGCAAAACGGCGGAAACTTTGGGTAACGAAAATTACACAATCCATTAACTGACCGAACGGGTACGGGTACACGGGTACGGGTAAGGGTACAAGAATCCGTAGCCTACCCGTACCCGTACCCTTGGGTACGGGCCGGGTAAAAATTTTTGCCTTACCCGCAAGCCTCTAGACGCGATTTGGACCATTCGCATGCAACTATTTTGCGCTGAAGTTTAACAATTTGGACTAATTACCGCTAAGGTATTATGTAAATGTTTTATTAATCTGAGAGATTATGCACTCCCGAAATGAATCGAGACTTTACCCCGAGATGCGTTTGACCAGGAATTTGGGGGTCAGTTGGCTGAAGGAAGGGAACACTGCGCCAGTGGGGGCAGATGCCCGGTTGCCACTGCAGGCGATTTAAGAAATCTGAGAACTCCTAGATAGGTGCTATTATAAAGGACTCCTTGGCGGAATCCCTACAGCTCGTTGGATGGGTTGCTCGTAGTGGTAGTAGCCAGGTGGTGGTTGTCTGTTTCCTGTCAATTATAGAGCAACACTAGAGCCATGATAACGTTGGCAGTTTTCTGTGAAATCTGCCGCTGATCGATGCAATTTACGTCTTAGCTATTTTCCGTCGGACTGTCTTTGTTCATCTCCTCGCGTTGCACTCGAAGACGCACGATACCTACTGTACAGACGTCACCAGCCAGGGAGACATACATGCTATTATCCAGAACTACATGCACCTACCCACATATGCACCCGTCTGTAGTCTTTTTATTTTGTCTTCCGTGCATATAACCGACACCGCACTCAGTGACACTCTCGACAGCCGACGCGTATCACTGCACTGAAGTGATCCAGTTACCACGGCGTGATAATAATGATAATAACAAGAAACGATGTCTGCGCTGCCGAGTGTCGGCAACATGCGGCCGTCCGTCCACAGTTTACTGAACGTCTTGGGCTTGACAACAAGTAACTCAGAGGCGCAGGTTCGACTCCGCACCAGGACACTGTCGGGTAACGATCTTAGGCAAGTTGTTTACACACATGTGCCTTTGTCACCAAGCAGTAGGCCTATAATTTAGTACCGGCTTCACCACTAGGACGTAAACAGGCACCCCGCGCGATTCACTGGCCCCGTATCCGTGGTCTCGCAGTGTAAAAACTAGTGTCTGGCTGAGGGCCTTAGGAAACAGAGATCAGCGTCGCTCTATGGGCCGTACGGCTCGGGAAGGACTTTACGTTTTTTACGGGCCCCCTGCCTTCTCTTGTCTACGCTACTGCGTCGGAAACAACAGCAACCTACTCGTGAACCGTGTGATGGCATCGGGTGGGGATGCGTGGAAAACGTCGAAAACAGAAAAAAAACAGCAACAGCAACAACAGAGTGTCGAGGCGTGACTGATTGGGACGGTGGTATGTCTGCTGGCTGCAAACCGCGTGTCTGATTACTGTTCGCTGCCGCGGACAGTGGATGGCCGCATAGTGCGCTGCGGTATCGTTAGCTCATGCCAATCAGCTGCCACTTCCGTGATTGCAAAACGCTTCTGGTCACGAGCCTGACTCATGTGAGAAGCGCTACAGCAACTATCTAACCTTCATACTTTTTACTTTTACGAATGACTGAAAATTCTTGAGCAATATAAAAATTTAACTAATCTGCACTTAATTAAGTCGTGCTTTTATTTTTATTTGACGGTTGTAGGTCTACGTACTCGTATTGTCTATTTCAACGACTGTGTTATAACGAGTCTTCCTGGATGCAGTCATGCGTTAAGTCTAAATTCCATTACGCCGACGGCGACATTGCGACAAACTCCTCGAACTTTGTCGCGGAATTTCGCCGTGTCTTGTCAAGGATGAATTCCATTACAGCGACACAAACCGGTTTGTAGTCGCGGATTTGTCACAGACTTTGTCGCAACCATTTTGAAATGTCGAGATAGTTTGTGTTCCCCGCGGGGAAGTTTTGGTGAAAGTCGGCGTAATGGAATTTAGGCTTTATCGAACAAACGACAATGTAAGCTAACGCCACCGACCGTGGGCGACCGTGGAATAATTGTGTTGAAGTGTGTTAAAAGCAACAGCGATGAGCGATGTTCGACATTTGCTGGCTGGTCTCTATCGTGCACGCCAGAGTTGTTGTTTTCATGCTCCGCTGCCCTCTGGCGATTGTTCCGCGAACTGACAAACCGGAAGTCGACTCATCGCCTGTGGGAAGCGGTGTCCGGACTCGACCAATTCAGATTCAGATCCGCCGCCATATGCAAACCCAGTGCAGCGTGTGATAGCCTACTTGATGTATTTCAATTATAAGTGAGGAACGGCGTGTCTGTTTTATTGCTGGCGTTCACGTGACTGACTGGCAACATGTAGTTTAATTACAGGCGCTTCAAAGCTAGCTTTTCTCAATCGCACGACGCACAGTAATCCTCGAAATATTAATTTCGATGACTCTGGGGGTCGTGACTTTGATACTGGTATATTTTGGACACCACATGACGCCAGTCACATTAAGACAATAGCAAATGTTTTATACTCCGAATGCAGGCATGGTTCGGCTGAAACGTTTAGCACTGGATAAAAAAAGAGTTCGTGAAAGCATTTCGTTAACAGAACAATGTCTCGTACATGTACGTTTTGACAGCGTTAGATTTATATCTATGGATTTTACGTCTGTGTGTGTTTTGTGACTGTTTTATTGTGCGAAGTGGGTAAGTAAATAAATGAGTGAACTACAGTTAGCCTACATTTCATCTACGTTGACCACAAGGATCACCGTCAAGACAAAACAAAAACAAAAACAAACCACTGCAAATGGACCCGTTATCCGTGAAATTACGATCTGACAAAATCAGAAATATTTGGGATTTAAGAGCATAATCCAGTATATTCCAGATATGTGCTGTATGCCTAACTTACTGTTGTTTACTCGTAGCGCGGTGTAGGCATATAGCCTACCGTCTCGTAGACTATTGCAATCATTGTAGATATTGGTTCTGAGTTCGGCGGAGCGAACGAAAAGTTGATGCAGTGAGTCCCGCAGCTACAATATCCGATGCCCTGGTCTAATTGCTCACCGGACAATCAGACAGACAGTACCGTAGCGTATGCACTGTGGATATGTTTTGTCATTGATAAGTTGCTGCAACTGGTCTTTTCGACCAAAATTGCTTAGCGTTAGCGTCGTTTCAGGCTGGTAACTCGATGTCGTGCGATATTGCTGAACGTCTCGACATTTTAGGCTGGAACACGTTTACGCGCAGAACCTTCAAACAATTCACAACAAGAAGCCACGCTGTCGCTAGGCTATAGTTGGCCGTACTTCAAGGTCATTCAAGTTTGATGATTTTCATTTTATGTGACAGGGCGTGTGTGATTTCTTGTTAGTGATATCAATGGCAACCTAAGCCCTCTCTCGCATCGTTTAGCCACAATACATCCGTGACCGACGGACGACGGACAGACAGACGACAAGCGTACCATAAGCTCGACCGTTACGTAAGTACGGTCGGCTGAAAACCATTTGCAAAAATACTGTTCAGATGTTTTCCTGTTTCAACTGTCCCACTGTCGCTTTATGCAAATCTACCGATCAGTCAACCTTCCGGCCCGAATCAATATGGAACAATTACATGTTCGTGTCAGTTTTTTTGCAGGATAACAATGTTCCTGTATGCATAAGAGTAAAAAAAATTGCGATTTGCGGTTTGCGGTGACACTTAATCTGAAGCCGGGTAGGAAGACAAAGAAGAAGGAGGAATGGAGGATATATGGAAACACGGTGAGATAAGTCGTCACAGTACGTGTTTTACGTTCCATCGCTTTTAGCGGCGTAGCCAGAAATGTTAATTGCGGGTCTTGCTTTTCTTCTCTTCCCCTTTCCTTTTTTGTCTCCTCCCTTTCTTTTTTCTCCATTTTTCTTCCTTCATTGCTTTTCTGCTTTTCTGTTTTTCCCCTTTGTCCCTTCTCTTAGAAGTGGGAGTCTCTAAATCCAGCTAGGAATTCTGGGAAAGCGCTGTTATTTGGCGCATTGTAGCTTTAAATTATGAGTTCTGGTGGCAAAAATTTTAATTACTTCCTCGATAATTATTTCACAAAATCTGCACATTTAGTGCAGTTTAAACGTCATATGTTTTGTTTGTAAGATTTTGGGCATGGGCTACCTGGGCCACCCCTTGGCTACGCCACTGATTGTTTCAGAGATTTATCGTTTCAACAGCACGAGCGGCGCAAACTTGACTCTTCAACCGCTGAAGCCACGCCGCATCAGTAGCCCATTGTCATCGTCATCATCAACATTATATGAGCATTTGAGTTTTTCATCACATGCGTGACAGGGTGTGATGAATTGCTGCTACGTTTCACTTGACGTCAATCAGTGACATCAATCAGTAAACAACAAGCAACATGCAGAAACGCACTGAGACGGAGGAATGTGCCAATTGCTGGCGTCGGTGTCGTGCTTTATACATGCGTCTACTACCAAATTATTCAGCACATTTCTCTTTCTGTCTTCGTCTGTCCGCCTTTAACGTTGTCGGTGGCACTGGTCCTGCATACTTCAGGGACGTCCTCATCCCGGTGTCTGACGTTTCAGGTCGCTCCAATCTCCGTTCGGCTGAACGACGGAGTTTTCGAGTTGCAGCGCCGTCTGGAGCAGTCTTCCCAAGGACCTGCGCTCTCCGACCATCGGTCGTGAACAGTTCAGGACTCGACAGAAAACTCATATTATTAGCTAAACTGAGAAATAACGTTGTTGAAGAGTGTACTGACTAAACTAAACTGAATTTCGTTACTCCATAAACTGAGTGCCCGTTGATGTCTACGACATATTTTACGAAATAAGTTTATTTCATTCCGTTTACTCACAGCACGTCTTACTGTACGTCTTGGTGCCTATTCCATCGCACTGAAGACATCACGACTATACGGTGGTGCCCACACTACCACACAGAGGATTTACCTATGGCTATCATCACAAGACAAGATGCAGTGTTGCTGACGCAGTGCAAGTTGGAAGTCAGTCACTCGAGTGTCCCCTGCAGCCAAACCGATTACAGTCACGACACGCTGCTCGCGGCGTCAACACCACCGGTCTCTGACTCTCTGTATCTCCTACGTTCCCGTCCGCTAACGTCAATCCACAATTCCATTCATAGTTCCGCAGAGGCTAAAGACACTGAGTAAATACGCCAGTTGATAAATAAGTTGCATTTATTGCAATGTGCGTCAAAAGCACATAAGACTCAATAGGGAGGGGTTCAAATTTTCGGATTCTGGCTGCCAAACAAATTTCTGTGCATTTTGAGGTATATAATTTGTTGTGTAATAAACACACACAAGAACTCTGCTTGGCCGACTGAGTTTTCGAGTTGTGGCGCCATTCATCTGGAACAGTCTGCCTGCCGGGACCTGCGCTTTACGACCATCAGTCGTGGACAATTCAGAGCTTGTCTGAAAACTCATCTTTTCAGCCAAGCATACGCAACGGGCTATCCTCTGAGAATTTTTTTTTTGAAAAATGTATTAATTGAACAATGGTGTCTTGATTTTGCCAAACGTGTTTTACATCAGTGTCTTCAGATTAGTTTGAATTTTTGACGATGATATTGATTTGCTGTCAGTGATGCACTCGATGAACTCATCAATATCAGGTAACCGCATTATTTACAACATGAATATTAAAGACGTAAGTAAATGGCATATTTTGAATCTGCGATCAGTAAGTTTTTGCATCTTTCTGCTGACTGTAGGGCTTACATGTATACAGTCTATCGGGCGATGCGCCGATGTTCAGATTAAGGCGGCCTCGGGGCAGGCAAGCGGATCCCCGTGCAATACGACCACCTCCTGGGACAGTGACCGCGGTACCCGCTGAGTGCTGCGCGTCCGTACATCAGACGAAACCGACAACAATCTGATTTCAGCGCTAAACGCAATTACTGTAGTCCGTGGCGTCACTGGGAGGCGATTGCCTCAATCTGACGAAAGAAGAAACCTGAGCCTGATCTGTGACCAAAGACGACGAACACCCACGACCAGATCAAATAAGTCAGTCGAACGATAACAACGACCATGTCGTCGCAAGGCCAATCGCACAGCTGATGCAGTGGCAGCTTTCGACGTTATTGCATTATACAGTCATGTCGAAATTGTCGTAACAGTCGGACCCGCAGTTTATTGTTTATTCACGCCGATGACGTCACATACGGAGCATACCCCGCGGCATCCACAACTGAGCGAGAGGGAGACGGACGCAGAGCGTGTATGTGCTCGCAAGGGACCGCGCAAGACAAAACTTGCGTTTGCATGTCCGAAAAAGGAAAACTGGATAAGAAACCGTTAGAGTGACACTATATATTGTAGTTAATAACAGCTGGCCAGGTGTCATTAACTACAATAATATAGTGACGGACGGATGCCAGACAACTGTAGCAGATTGCCGACGTGGACGATACCCTTGATTAAGCGAGCCTGCCGAGCTTCCAATATTAGTCGCCTGACAACGGCGATACCAAGGTCACGGACAGGCGCTGCATACGTATTTAAGCTGACCGCTGAACCAATGTGCTGGAAAAAATGTAATAGCAGGCTGATATTTTTATCATTCGGAGAAATAACATTAATCTGTTCGATTTGGAACTGTACATTAACCACGACCCTATAACTGCCTTGTGCCAGATTCACAATAACTAGGCTACATGTACTACCTAGAGTACCGATATTCAATATCCGGCATTGACTGCTAGGGCAGCACTCGACCGTAAAGTCTTTTATTAAGGTCCTGAACGCAATAGCTCACACGGAATAACTGAGTTATGCATAGAATTAACGATTCGTACAAAACCGTTGAATAGAGATGCGAAAGCGTCCACGTTACACACTTAATATTGAGCTGCTGTGGTCATCAGTAGTACCCACGCAAAGTGAGTCTTCATGGGTGGCTGGTTACTAAAAGCAGGTCTACATCGTAATAGTAAAGCACTCTGTTATTACTGTTTATTGGTTTCATGCTTCTGATCTCAAAGAACCCTCAGCCGATTGCCACCATACTTCCCCATTTGTTCAGAATCGACTGTAGGCTTATTTTTAAAAACGGCTCACAACTTTTGTAATTGAGTGAGGGAGTTTTTACACGTAGTTTGAATATAAAGCATAATATTGGACATTCAAACGTAGCAGCATTATACGATACATATGTAAAGGTGTAGAAAATTGATATACGTGGACAGCACTACACGATGTCTCTTTTTGTTTTTCTCATAATTCATTCAAATAATGATCAATTTACATGAAATGTTTACCATATGTAGCTAAAGAAATACTAATTCAAAATATTTCAACAAACTATGGCAGTTAATTAAATATTCTTTGCTATTTTTGACGTAATTTTGACATTATAATGTGTCACGGGTACAAGCTTCATAGTCTCAACTGGTGCTGTCAGTTGCTACCCAGCTTCGATGGTGAACTTAATGTGGTTTGCTAATGAAAAATGTTTATCGTGTCAGCACTAAGCAACATGGGGACATGAAATCAAGCGTCTTGCGATCCAAAAACGCAACCATTTTGCAAGCTCGGTGTACTAGTGAACTGTCTTGCTCAAACATGTGAAAGTCCAGCTATCCGCACGGACACGTAAATGCGATCGCTTTGCACGTTTTTGTGGCTGCAACTGTAAAACTTCAAAAATTTGTTATCAAGGAACCTAATTTTTCACTATCGGAGCATGGTAGCGATAGACAGCACCAGTTGAGGCTATCAAGCTTATACCCGTGACACATTATGATGTCAGCATTACGTTACGATTAGCAAAGAATAGTTAATCAACTACCATATTTTGTTGCAATATTTTGAATAAGTATTTCTTCAGCTACAACTGTTAAAAATTTTGTGTAAATTGATCATCATTTGAGTGAATTATGAAAAAAACAAAAAGGGGTCTTTTTTTATAAAACACCGTGTATATTGGTGCATAAACTTCATCAAAAACGTCATTAACAGACCATCGCTGTCTCCAACAAGCCATCATGAGCTTTTTAGTACAGCCACATATAGGCCTAGTGCTGAATAATGCTGGAAGTTTGCGTTAAAAATGGCTTTCTAACGACTGCCGGTCGGTTATGCATGAAAATGAAATATAAAAATAATTACTGCAGCCTGTAGTCTCTGTTATTTTATGCAATACACAACGGGGGACAAACGGCTGCGAAGACGATTGTGTGACGGTTTAATGCCCCGGTTGACGATTTATATACACGACAGAGGAGTGGTCGCCGCTGCTGGAGAAGGCGGAACAGTCGAATAACGTGCGGTAACCAATATGCATCGTCGTCGGTTCAACCCCAGCTAGAAATACTGCTGGTTATGGTTGTTATATATCAAGAAATGGTTTTGAAAAGCTGTAAATAAAAAGCAAGTGCGTAGTATCAGAAGTTGGCACTGGAGCTGTTACAGCCCCAAAGACTGCACTAAAATACCCTTCGACCCTACCTCATGTACATGAAACATATAACACTCCAGACAAAAAAGAAGTGTAAAAATCGTCACAAATCGGCAGAGTCTGACGTCGTCGCCATCAATAATAAAACGCGGGGCAAGATGGAGAACTACACCGTGGTCTATAAAAACGTATTATTTTTGTATTTTTTATAATAGTTTTGTAAAACATTGGCCGATTTTAATTATTGTTGGCATGCGACATCAGGAAAAAAAACTCAACATAAATGGCTTTAGTTTTGCGTCAAGTTTCTTCTTGATGCCAAAAATTATTAAAATCGGTTAAAGTTTCATGGAGCTGTTTAAAAAATAAAAATGGCAAGTTTATTTGGACCACGGTGTATATAACCTAGTCCTAGCGTATCTGAATGATGTCCACGATGTTGCTGATGCTGATGCTTATATGACGATGACGTTCTTCATCTTTATCATCATCATCATCAGCAGCAGCAGCAGCCAACGTCATTCATAAACAGCCGCGATAAATACTGCACCATATAATGTATAATGTACAGCGTATTCTGAACGTAATATGCCCTGTTTTCACGAGGAAACTGGCTCTAAAAGCGCTTTCTTTCTCGTGTAAACGGGGCATAAGGCAAGATAGGTACCACGAATTCCATGCTGCACGCTCGCTTTTTTTGAGTTCCCTGTCCTAGCAATCGGTTTGCATTATACCAACCTGAACGCTCATGTTCGACAATATAATAACTTATCACGACGTAATATGAGAATTTTTATAATTTTTCGGGCCATTCTTAGGAAATTGCGGCCAGATGATAGATTACTTAACATGATTTGTGTAAATGCACTACTTCCTAAAACCTTAAATTTTTAGCCCAACTTTTCTTGTTTATACTATCCTAATTAGGCCTAGACTACATGTAGGCATACATATTGGCTTGTTGCAAATTTTTCGCCGGGGTCAGTGAAGTGAATTGATGGGCACCCATATAATGATATAAACATAGAGGCTATGGCCTATAAAAATTAAAAATTATGAACTAAAAAGTGACGACAGTAAACCATAGATGGTAAATAAGTAAGCAGAAGGTACATTGTAGCGCAGCGGTATTTAATAGGCCTAGTTACAAATTGCCGTATGAAGGAAAGATAAGAGTAACGCCCTCAGTCCAATACGTGAAGTTCTGCCTGAAACGACGTTGGTAACTCCGTTCAGTTCACGGACAACGAAAACTGGCGACCATCATCGTTTTTTGCTTTCACTGGGATTAGCCATTTCTTACAAACATCGGTTAAACTTTCTTGATCAAGCAACAGATTATAAGTTTGTGATCCGGGATTTCTCTCATTGTCGAGTAACTTAAGCCGCGTGGTCTTTTGCCTGCAGCAGCTGACCACTCAGTACTCAGTTGTAGTAAGCAAAATGTGGTGCACACGTCTAGGCCTGAGTGTTATACGATGAGTTGTTGACTGACGTACTGTTTGACCACGCTCGACCTCACCAAGCTGCCATCGAAGAGCTAACACAAATGTTTGCTGTCCGGGGATCATGCACAGCTTAGTCACTGTGACATTTGGGAATAGCTGTGATGCTGCATAATGTCAAATTTAATGAGAAATAAGTAGACTGATGTATGCAGAAAATAGAGTTAGCAACAAATTCAAAACACGATTGCACAGCAGTCGGCATTGGTTTCAGTTATCTGTTGTAGGCCTACGTCAGGCCGTGAGGGTTAAATGAATAACAAACAAACGTTTTCCAAATTGTTTTGCAAATATTTCTGCAAACTGCATATAACTGATGAGTTGTTTGTTAAAGGATAACTTATAAGCCTACAAATGAAAAAGACTTGTTTTGTTACATTTTTATGTTCTTTTTCGAATAAGACAATCTGAAGTGTAACGTAGGTGTTTTAAAAGTCATAGAAAATGTAAATATGAAACAAAATTCGTGAAATCCAAATTGTCGACTAACGTTGATCTCCACATTTTCACGTCGCCGTCACAGTCGTTAAGACGTCTCAGGGACGCAATCTCAGTGCTAGGAATTGCGGATTGGTCAGACGTAATTGGCATCTTTCAGTATCAGTGATGCTCAGCGCAAAGCACAAATAACACGCAGAAATTGTTTCATTTACCAAGGCATATATACGCCTCGTAGCAGATCAGTCTCCGAATCCGCTCGTTCTGTCGTGGATATCGACTTATGAGTTACTGGGGCGTGTTTTCACAATTTGAACAACGTAAATAAACAAATGAGTAAATTAGTAAGTGATCTATGTAGTGCACGTACGTTAGCTGTAAAAAACCTCGAACGCGCTCGAAATGTCTGAGATGTCGACTATAAGATCTGACAGTGTGTACAGTTTGAAAGACTGTTCCAAGGGACAAATATACTCCAGCATCACTACCCTCATTATTTTTATTAAAGGACGATTTTATTCGTTTTCAAATTTTCTTAAGTTTTGACTTCTGGTAACCGTGACTTTTGCCGTTACTTAAAATTTGCAAACTGACCATCCGGCTCTCGCCAATTTCGGTTTTCCTGAAATTTCTTGTGATGTTTTGCTTTTGAGTTACAAACCCTACGAAACAAACGTACAGACGGACGGACGACGGACATACAGGGTGTTCCAAACACGGTACAATGTTTACGGCACCATAATTTTGCAACTGTACGTCACAGAAACATGCGGTTTTCAGCAAAATGTTCAAAAAAAATTACATGACACAATTTAGTGTTTAAATACAACAATAAAGTTTCGCCTATAGGCACAAGGTAGTGTAGCGACAGTATTAAAGTGAGATGATTAAAACTATAGTCATTTGTGTCAAGTTTCTTCTTCATGTCGCACGCCAAAAAATATTGAAATCGGCCAATGTTTCATGAAGCTATTCAAAAATAAAAGTGGCACGTTTTTATGGACCACGGTGTCTAGGTTAATACAGTTTTTAAATAGCTAACTTGCCAGCTGCAAAACAAAGAATATTTAACTGTTGTACTTAAACAATGATTTGTCATGTAAAGAATTTCGTTCTAAACATTTTTGCTGAAAACCGCATGACTCTGTGATGTACGGTTGCAAAATTATGGTGCTGTAAACTTTGTGTGCCGTTTTTGGAACACCCTGTACAGACGAGCAGGAAGCGTAACGTAATGTGGGCTATCCGCGTAACAGCGTTGTTCGATGCGATTCAATGAACATGAAGTGATGCTCGCACAGACCTACAGCAGACTTAAGGCGCGTATAGAGCAACGTAACTAAACTGAATAGACACGGTTTAGTTTTTACGCGCGAAAGCAGCTACTGCTTTCAGCGCGTCTTAGCCATCGCAATTCTGTCCATCTGTCTGTCCGTCTGTCTGTCACACGAGTGGATCAGTCAAAAGCGGCGCAAGCTAGAATCGCCAAATTCTTACCGTCGGCTGCCTAGAAAACTCTAGTTTCAGAAACCGTAAAGCTTTTCCATAATTTCAAAGGAAGTCACCCCGAACGAGGGCGCTAAATGAGAGGGGGTGGGCAAAATTTGCGATTTTTGGCCAATAAGTCGCTTTATCTCAATAACGGTGCGAGATAGGGCCGAGGTTACTATTAATCACTAGTAGAAAGTCGTACACTGGCTCTCGATTGGCGCCGAATTCAATGACTTTTAATGACCTTAAACGTCATAATAGGGAATTTATGGATTTTTTTGGCGATTTCGGGCTGCGACACAAGTCTATATCATTCACAAGGTAGCGCCACGAAACTATCGTTATGCGATCCAGATAGACAATTTGGTATTTGTATATTAACTTAGCGTGACCACCTTAATTTTCAGCTAAACTACTAAACCGGAACTGCTATGGGCTTTCGCGCGTCTCGTGAGCATTAGCTCAAATTTCTTGTTGACCAACTGATCAATGGGCAAGCAGGGCGATGCGTATATGTGAGCGTAGTCACGTAGGCTACCGACGCCATTAGACGGTGCCTACTGTAATGCATTACTGCTTACCTATTGGTCAGTTCGTCAAAAGCTAAACCATGTCAGTTCAGTTCAGTCACGTCGCTCTGTAGGCGCCTTTAGAGACAGCATTGATATGTTTGTTCGGCGTTCAATGTAAGCATCGTGCGGCCAAGCGTAAGTTCTGCGATTCGCGTCTTCGACCAGCATCATACGGCCCGATTATCATGACCACTCATCCACGCTGTAATCACCAATAACTCTCGATACCCGATGCCTGCACCGGCAACAATAATTTCTCCTGCAATTGTGCCTATGGGCGATACTTTATGTGAAATATGGGTATGAATCGTGGGAGTCTACAAGGGACAGGGGGGATTTCTGTCCAGAAAGATGCATCGAAACGAGAAGTAATCTCGCATTTAGTCTTACAGTTTGTCGGATTTGTGCGCATAAACGCGCGCTAAAAATCGCGGACTGTAAGCGGTGCAGAACAATTTTAGTTTGTCATACAGTGTTCCGACTTATATCCAGATCTAGTGAAAATTAAAAAAGTCGGAAATATTCAAGCCCACGTTGAGACGGGAGCAGATCTAGATTCTTGGGAGGAATTAGTGATACTCTCCGTTGTCATCTAGCTGGGAAAAATTAAAGATGTTTAGATAAAACACTGATGCCATTTTTAAATGTTTGGCTGGAAAATAATAACGTTTTCTACAAAGACGTTTTCATGATCGGTGGCAACTTAACTGTTCTGGGGTCCATATAATTTATATAGAATATAGTATGTACACTATGTTTCAAAAATACGTCATTTTCCCTTTAACAACAAAACAAGGATTGTATGATAATTTGCAGCAGCCTAACTTCGCTTAAGTGAGATGGCGCAGAACAGAGGTGTAGGCCTACGCGAGTCACCATAATCTACAGCTGCTAGTCTTGTTTATAAACACTGAATATGATCTACCCCACACTGAACTATTATCGCTGTACCTCGTCTCAGTCAGTTTATCCCAGAACTAGATGTTAATAGGATTATCATCACTTATAACGATGGTACTATACACATAGAGAGGATGATTGTTGTGCGTGATTCTCGGTATAAGCCTACATGACGCGCAACCAATTTGTGTAATAAGACACGGCGACTACCCTTGGTCGTCTGCAAACTCATGCATTATGCCGAAGACAACGAAACTTTACTTACTAATGAACTGGTGTTCCGGCATATTTGTAACGGTCTCGGAGTGATAATGACTGTGAGGAAAGCATTTATTGTAAGCACAGGATAATTATTTATCCGGTAGCGGGATGAATAACCTAGCAATTATTCGTCCGGTTGTCGAATAAATATCCTTTCTTAACCGGCCCGGACATTTATCGCGCAGCAGTTTTGGGCAGCCTTAGCCGGTATGCACTCGTATGTAGGTCTATTGTAGATACCGGGACTGCCGGCTAAAGCCGTGTTTTTTGCGGCGGTCATACCGCCGCAAAAACAGGACGGTGTCCGGCGAACTGAGGACCTCAATCCTAGCAGCTAAAGTATCATAAGTACCGCCAGTCGGGAAGTGAATTCTTGCCTTTATTATAAACTGAAATTAATTACCAATGTTACAGCCTTTGTTTGGGTGTCCAGCTATCGTCGCATAATTCCCTGAGATACGCTAACCCTAACCCTAACCTTAAGCCCTAAATCTTAATCTTAATATTAGTCTTTGTATTAAGCAAAACGTTGGCGATAAGCCTAGCGAACGACACTAGTGCCGCGGCCCAAATTTAATTAAATCTATGACTGCCGTACAAATAACCTACAGTGCCTTTATTGTAACTCTTTCAATAATAGGTCTACTTTTTTATTTGAACCAGTTTATCAATTGGACTTGTAAGTAAATCAAGTTTTATGGACTTTCGCCACAAAATCCATACAGTGGCTGTTTTCTTTAGTTGTAATTTTTCTTGTGATCTGAATTTGAACTATTGTAATGGTACGGTTAGCCTACTCAGAAGAAGTAGCTCACGCATGACACGATTTGCTAGATGCTTAACGAAAAATTAATTATCTTAATCTTTTATTGTTATTTTTCGTGCTGTATAATATTATGCTGTTATGATGAATAAAGATAACGAACGATTCAAGATTTGTGCGGGATATAATTCCAATTTTAATTTTTTGGATTAAATTACTTTCAGTTTTGATACAGCTTGATGACTTGTTGATGTTTCTTCCGTTGCATTTTATTTCTGGTTGTCTCTATCACAATACAATACAATAGGCCCACTAGTTTAATAATGTTTTTAGTCAGAACGCAGAGCACATAACAATCCGTGAGCTAGAAAAGCACTATGAGAGCGCAGACCTCTGCCAAGCATGGATCACCCCCAAAATTGAATCACTTCTAGTTTTTGCCATTCCCGACATTCCCTGAAAATTTCAAAAATATCCTTTCATAACTTTTAGAGTTATCTTGCTAACACACAGACAAACAAACTCTGGCAAAAACATAACCTCCTTGGCGGAGGTAATTATATGGCCAGTTCTTCCCATTCTGCCGCGTCGATGTTACTGAGCGATAACAAGCAGTGGCTATAGCAACAGGACGACAGTCGCAATGCAACAAACATTACGACGACGGAAACGATTACCGGCCACCGCCCGCAGTGACGCGCTTTAGCCATGCGTCTGTTTGTTCTGCAGTATAGCAGCCACTAGGCCTACACCGTGGGCCACAAAAACGTGACACTGTACTTTTCTCCATATCTTTGCCAATTACTGACCGATTTTTGAAATTCTTTCACTGCCACACTCTGCGGACAATTTGTGATTACTATATTTTTCACCGCACTATAAATACGTCTCTATACACTACCTTGCGGAATATAAATGTAAGAAATAAGCCAACAATAATAACTAACATTTTGGTAAATGAAAAAAACACTTCAGACCAACGTTGCGATGAATGATCCGTACGACATCAGACTGTGTTGGGCCCGCGTAGTTCAGTGTCATACAGACCATTTACCGCAGTCATGGTCTAAAGTGTTTTTATCATTTACTAAAATGTTTCGTTGTTGTGATCGTTATACATTCGTATTTCATTCATATTTCACAAGGTATTGAGGAGACGCATTTACGGTGCGGTGAAATAATATTGCAATAATCACATTATTGAAAATTGTCCGCAGAGTGTGTCAGTAAAAAAAATCTGAAAATCGGTCAATAACTGCCGAAGATATGGACAAAAGTAAAGAGCCACGTTTTTTGGCCCACCCTGTATATAGCTAGGTCTACATGGCGCCTACGCCTTAATACGCGTCCGTTTATTACCAGCGTACAAATATGCCAAGCCGTCATCCGTCATATGTTCCGCCGTGCGATATGCTTCATGTATGATTGTAGGCATCAGAGATGGGCGAAATACCGCACACAAAGTAAGTAGTAACCAGTAAGAAGCTATGCTCTACGTCTATGGTACGGTTGTCGTTTCTCCGCCCGTCCGTCCGTTCGTTCGTTTGTCTGTGGGTTACGGATGTATTGTTCCTAAACGGTAAATTTTAGAAAAAAAACTTTTTACACGAATAATTCGCTTTACGTTAAGGCTGTCTGCGAACAGCATTTGGGGAATGCAGTGCAAGGGAAACATTTTCAAATTTTGGGTTGAATGCAGGGGGGTAAGAAAAATGTGCGTTTTTAACGGAAAATTGGCCATATCTCGGAATCGGTAAAAAAATAGGAAGTGACATACGCCTTTTCAGATGAGATGAAAATCATTGACCTTAAATGACCTTAAAAGTTAGCAATGCAACAGGAATTGTATAGGCTGTAGCGCGTCTTTCCCAGCGACAGCTAAGCTTTTTTTTGCATTTTTTCGCTTTCACGCCGCTTCTGCTTTTTTCGTGGCGTTTTAAGTTGTGCTACAATGCGACTTTGCATTTGTAGACTTTTTGTTTCTTTCGTCGCTTTTCCGTTCTATCGGGTCACGTAACTCGTTCTAACTAAATTACTGTGCGACTATCTTATTAGACTGCTCTATACGTGTCTTTTTCATCCGTTTCCCCCGTCCGACCGTTTGTCCCTTGTGGGCTTTTAACTTAAAAACTAAAAAGCGTGCAGAAAAGTCAAAATCAGCATCAAGTTCTCTTGTGTACGAGTAACCATGTTTGTCAATTTTTAGCTCCCGTGGCTCCGGCGCTCCTGCGCACAATATCTAAGCACTGAACCGACATAGTTTTTTTTATCTCCAGAGATCTTGGCCTTTAAATTGCTATTTAATCTTAAGATTTACACATCGGTTACTCCTGCTGTAAAAATGTTCGCATCAAGTTCGGTTTTGTACGCCTTTTTGTTTTTTAGTTACACGACAGTATAAGAAACAAACGAACAGACAGAAAGACAGACAGAAAAACGAAACGACTAATGCGGCCTAGATAGGACAGCCGCATAATAACGACCTGTGACACCACCTCCTGGGTTTAAGACCTTGCTGCCTAATACCGATATTTCAGAATATCGGAGGAAGATTTCTTAATCCGTACATCTCTGACGTTTAAGACCCAGCAGCAACAGCGGCTTGAGTACAAACTATGCTCGTAACAACGTGACATAACGGCGTCGTATTCATGGTAATAAAATTACTGCGTCACCAACAACCGTTCTGAATCGATAGCAACATGAATTACCACCGGTTTTACACGACCAACCCAAAGCTCTTTTGGTTTCTAAAATTAATTTTTGTGTTATTTATACAGTTTTAATTTTGGGGGACAATTTTAGTCTTGGCTTTGCGAAAAAAAATTTATGTGGCTTTAGTTAATTTTTAGTTTGACAAAACATTTTTTAAAATGATTTGTTATGGGATTTATAGAATATGACGTTTTTTGATAGTCAGCGAAATTAGACGGATTGTTTAGTGTAGATTGTTTTTTTGCAGTACGATAGAATAAGCGCTTACGCTTTTTAGTGAATTGGATCCATAAAATAATAATTTTAAATGCTTGATCATAGTCTGATCATACCCTGTTATATTTACCACAGGGCTTTACGGATTAAGCGTGTGAAAATTTTGACTGATCTGGCTTTTGTTAATCTGCTAATCGACAGCTTTATCAACAACGACTTAATGCTGTTTAAAACGTTGTAAGATTAATCTTCAAAGGTCTGAAATAAAAACAGATTACAGAAAACGAACAAAATTAAGACAGACAAGATCGTTTTGTTTGTTTTCTAGGTTTTATTTAACATTTTGCGGATAGCTAAAGTTATATGGAAATACGTTGATGTTCTATGTGATATTGTTAAAACGGCAAATAGCCGGGAATTAGATGGCGTCATAGAATATTGACGAACTTAGCAAGGACAATGCCTGAGATTTTAACAAATCACCCATTAGACTACAAAACGTTTAACTGTTGTTCGTTAGTGATTTTATGACTATCTCGTGATAGTTGACTATTTTCGTGATCATTGTCATACAAACAGCAATAACTCAGACTCTTTGAAATGATCGTTCAATTTCATTTTTGTGTAAACAAATAACGTGGAAAATCGCGTGGACCAACCACGCAGCTATTTATCTACTTTGCATTTTTTCAAGTTACGATGGTTTTAAGTTGTGGTAGAATTTGAAATAATTAATTTGTTGCAAACTTTTAAAAAAATATGTCAGCAAAAGAATTTTGATAGTCAGCCAGTGTTTGGCGCAAACTTGTATGACGAACCCCATGGTGGTCTATTTTTTCTTGTTTCACGGTGTATATTTATGTCTAACGGTTTGTGTTCGTTCCAGGAAACGACAGCAACATGAGCGTTGAACAAAATACGCTGAAGTGCGTGGGTGAAATGCCAGGAGAATTATTGTTTAGCCGGAAGGAAAACGGCGATCTAATGAAGGAATGAAGATAATGATGAACAGAAAAAAACACGCCATTTACCGGTCGTATCTGCGCCGCTATAATACTAGTATATTGCTGCTACTAGGACCATCGGTAGGGTGGTATTAAACTAGCCGGTGAAACGCACTGTTACGAATAATTGACTCATCTCTCTGCAGTGAAATTAAACGTAGCCTACGCCCGTGGCTGGTTCGAACGCTGATGAATAGGCTACCGATACTGCATGGTGTTTTTAATGGATCGCTTGGATAGAACGTGATATCAACGGCAATTATAAGAAAAGAAACAACCGACAAACGCGAGAATTCCGATCAGAAATTTGACGTATAGATACGATTCTCTACGTAGCAGCCTTCTAAATAGCTGCTATTTTTAGAAGTACCGTACCAGCCAATCAACACTGGAAATTGAATAATAAAGAACGTAAGCACGACACACTATCGAGCGGGATATCGAAGTGACTGGCTGAAGTGAAGGGAAGTGTCATGGAGCCGCCAGAGATGGGACGGTCCGAGGCGGACGTGACCGGTGCCGCAGAACTTGGAGGACTGACGGTGTGCAACCAGTCGGTGTCCGGCCACGAGGAGTATCCGGACAGTCACAACTGCGTCATCCCGTTCACCCTGCTCCTCAACAGCTGGACTCCGTACACGCAAACCGTCTGCGGGTTTGTCCACCCTGTGGTCGTCACGGCCACGATGATCACGAACTGTCTCGTCTGTGCCGTTCTGCTGCGCCGGTCCATGCGAAGCCCGACAAGCACCCTACTCGTCGGAATGGCGTTCTCCGACACCCTCACCGGTCTGCTGCCGACGCCGTGCTACATCGTCTTCTACGGGTTCGGACTGTACGCCGACTGGGTGCCGTACGACTGGTGCCTGCCGTACCTGTATTTCACCGAGCACCTGCCGACGGTGTTTCACACGGCGTCGGTCTGGCTGACGGTGGCTCTGGCCGCCCAGCGCTACGTCCACGTCTGTCACGCGGGTATCGGCAAGCGCGTCTGCACAGTGCCTAACATGCTGCGAGTCATCGGCGTCGTCTACGCGCTGGCGCTGCTTGTACACCTGCCGCGACTGCTGGAACCCAGGGTCGATCATCTACGCGTCACATCACTAGTCCACCCAGGTAGAAACTACGATATGCCGTATTGTCCGTGTCAGCACATAATTGATGGCATTAAGGCGTCTACAGAGCGACGAAACTGAACTGAACTGAACTGACACGGTTTAGTTTTTGACGAATCGACTAATGGGCAAGCAGAGCGACGCGTACGTGAGCTTAGTCACATAGGCCGCCGACACAGTTAGACGGTGCCTACTGTAATGCATTACTGCTTGCTTATTGGTAATTTCGTCAAAAACTAAATCATATAGGTTCTGCTCCGTTCAGTACAGTTACGTCGCTATTTACGCGCCTTTAGCTTTGTCTATTCTTCACGGACTGTAGAGAAAAAATTTTGCTTTCGTGTGGTCTAACTAGAGCTCTATGTTCTTGTTCTTTGTCTACATGTAGACAAATTGATAGGCAGACGAACGCGCTGATAGAGTGACAGTGAGACAGAGATACAGTCGGAGCGAAAACCTAGAACAAAATTGCTGCATCTTGACGGAAATTAATTTGCTCAGACACGCCATCACGCGTCACTTTCTAAGCTTATTATCTAAATTGTGCAATTTTGAGTTATCAGAATTATGCAAGCTTCAGTGACATTGTAAAGTTGTTCTAGGTTGCCGTCTAACCTATAATCGAGGATAGCTTTCTGTTGGCGGTGAGTCATAATTTCGGCTTTAAATAGCTTTGTTTTTTAAAGTGTTGGAATGAACCAGGTGAGAAAACGGCTTTTGTTGGCTTTATCACATTATCACGAAAAAGAGCAAACATTGGGCTGTTGATTGAATTTTAGCCCAAGTATTTTAGCTTACATTAAAAACTTTTCCCAAGTCTGTTTCAAAAGTTTGTTTTTGCGGTTTATTGTGTGAGTAGTCGTTGTATGTAATTTGCGAATAGCTGGCCTAACTACAAAGTGCAATACTGTGTATGGTACAGTATGTTTGCATTGAGATTGTGATAAAAAGATTTAATGAATTTAATAAAGTTATATCCCTAAGCAACTGATTCTAGTAAATATGTCAAATGAAAAAGAACGCTTTAAAAAATGATTCGTATTTTATGATATGATATGATTTCATTATTTTATTATAAAAACGCGTTTGAACACCATATATATATTTATTACGCTACTATTTTACAACATTTCAAAACTTGGCTCTTAAAAATCATACTTGGGCATTGGACATCATCGTCTAGACCTGCACATTTTCAAAAAAAATCTTTGAGGTAGGCCTAGGTCTGCAATATTGAGGAAAGTGACTGATTGACTGATCGATACCCGCATTTGAGACACGCGTACGAAAGACTTTCTGAACTTTAGGGGGTCGAAACTTAAACTGCTAAAATATATTATGTTTAACGCTGAAAATTTCATACGCAGGTTGTTCTTGTCAGGTACCAGACGATTTGTACCACGCCTTTGTTCTATGGAATTTGACGTTTCGTATTATGGCGCGGGAGTCGGTAGCAGTGCTTGGCGTTAAAAAATCACAGCTAGATGTAGCCGGGCTTACGAACTCATTTAAGGATATATTGGTTGCAAAAATAGTTTTTTTTCGACATTGACTGTGCCTATTTCTTCCATTTTACTATTATCTAAGTGATTTTTTAAATAAACGTGTAAAAACGAGTTGTTGTTTTAAACTTGCTCTACTCGTTCACGACTTGTCACTCGCGGTCCACTATACCCGTTCTCACTCCGCGTCGTGGTAGGCCTACGAATAGACAACCGCACACTTTAAAAGCGTGGTAGGCTACGAAACATCATAATTATATAATCGTCCTTGTTTATCTCCAGCCATTTCGGTGGAATTAACTGTGTTGTACTGTGCACAGGCGTGTGGATGGACTCTTGCCACGTGCACTACGCGCCAGTCGTTGAGAAACACATGAACCTGTACTTCGGCACCTACTACTGGCTGCGTGTGATCCTCGCCAACATCGTTCCGTGTATCGTGCTGGTCGTTCTCAACATGGCACTGGCTAAGACAATGAGCGCCGCTCGGAGACGTCGAAGCCAACTACTCACAAGACGTGGGGGCGGCGGCGGCGGCCTGCATGACCGCGAGTGCCGACGCCTGGGCGACAGCATTGCGACCACTCTGATGTTGGTCGTCGTCGTGGGCGTTCTACTGTTGGTCGAACTGCCGCTGGCCGTGTTCCTGATACTAGTGATCATTGAGAACACGTGGGGACGAGCGCTGATGGCGGACGGCGTCGCTAACACGGCGGCGCTGTTTATCAACCTCGTGATTGTTCTCAGCTACCCGATGAATTTTTTCATCTACTGCGGCATGAGTCGCCAGTTCAGGACGACGTTCGCCGCCATGTTCAGCCGCTCGGCGCCGGGCGCCGGCGCAGGGCTGATCACCACACCCGCCGGCACGTTCAACCGGGGCGCCCTTGCGCCGTCCAACGGCGGTGTGGTAGGTGGGCCGGGGTTGGAACTGGTCGGGGGTGCGGTGGATGTTGCGCCGACGCAGCAGGCTGGTGCACCGTCGTCGTTGTTTAGTCGTTTGCGTCGCACGGCGGTCGGCGCCGTGTCGTCACCGCGAACCGACGTCAAACTTCACAGCGTTTCGTTGCTTGGCAACCGCGTCTTGCACTAACTGATGATTAACTCTATTTACACCTTGTAGTTATAACTATCTGTTGACTAATTAGGAAATATTTGTTATAACCAGTACTTTGTATAGCCATCAGTGACTGGCGTCTTGTTGCTTGGCAACCCATCACCGACGGACGAGAGACAACTGGACACAAGCTGTCACGTCTGAGCGGACGACACTGGAGACTCTTAGGCCGTGTTCATATAGACACGAGTACAAGTACGGGTACGGTCTTAGCGCCCTCCGGTTTAGAAACTAGACAGTAGTTGAGTTCGTGTTTTGTTGAGACAAAGAATTAGCACTACAGCTAACACATTTTAAAATAAAATAATCGAAAATAACCAAAATAATCGCAAACATGAACTGAAGTCTTGCTTCGGTGTTGTCTTTAGTCTGAAAACCAACAGTTGCGATAATCAACCAAATAAAAAAAAGCTAATCGTACTCGGTTAGTCTCGGTTTTTAGCGAGTATCAGATTGGGAAAAATGGATTAGAATAAATATAGACTTTTTTCAACAAAACATGAACTCGCGTACTGTACGAGTTCTTAAAGCGCGTACAGGGTGACATAACTGAACCGAACTGAACATTAATGCATTACTCCTCGTCCATTGATTAGTTTAGTTTAGTTTATAGTTCCGTTCAGTTCAGTTACGTCGTTATGTACGCGCCTTTTTTCGCCCGTGGACGCTGCGTATGCTGCATTTGTCGGTCGACAACAGCTAGTAATGCTATGTATTGAAAACTCGACTATAGAAGGATGTAACCAAGGATCATTCTAGCTTTAACTTTTAATAACGCACACTGTGATTAGCCGACGTTAAATCGCCCCGAAATAACTTACGACGTATCGCACTGTTAAACATAAAATCTACACTTGATTAAGTTATTTGATTAAGCTGTACTAAATAATATTTTAGTATAAATTACAAAAAGAGAATCAGCATCAGTAAAGTACTACAGTTAAACATGTAAAATTTTGAGAATTAGTTGTATATTTTGAGGTCATATGCACGCAGCTTGGTTTGTTAAGTGTAAAGCCGGCCTTGCATGGTATATTGACACTGATCTGCTAATGTTACATTAATATTACTACAATGCCATGATTCTTATTATTAGGCCTATATACAGTGTATTTCTGCGAGACAATAATCGTGGTCAACGTTTATTATTGTTACTGTCGTTACTTTTATCGTTTTTATCGTTAGTCGCGTCGAAACTATTGACCCAGTAGCAAGTGATCTTGTTGCGATGTCTGTTAAATTTGTCAAATTAATGGACTTAACTTGGTTAAGTTTTTAAATTTTTAAAAATCGCTGCAATCTACCGATTAACCTGATATTACAAAGCGACAAAAAGTTATGTTTTAAAACGCGTACCGAGCGACGTAACTGAACTGAACTGAACTGACGTGGTTCATTTTTTGACGAACTGACCAATAAGCAAGCAGTTATGCATTACTGTAGGAACTGCCTAACGGCGTCGGTGGCCTACGCTCACGTACGCGTCAACCATAATCCAGTGGGCTCGCCCTGCTTGCCCATTCGTCAGTTCGTCAAAAACTAAACCGTGTCATTTCGGTTCAGTATAGTTCAGGTAAGTTGAGCTTAGTTCAGTTCAGTTACGTCGCTCTGGACGCGCCTTTAGGGTCAGTTTTCTTCTTGTTAGCTTAGATTGTCACAACATTTTGATAACATTTTGTGAAGAGTTTGGGCATACGAAAGAGAAAATGGTCAGATTACCGCAGAGATCCGGATTCTTTGAAGATTTTAGACAATTGTCCAGGATGTTTAACTGTTGGTAGACAGCAGACATATCTAGTCCTTTCTTTATGCTGGGTGACAGAACTGTTTTAGCAAAAGTTAAAAATTCTGTCTGTTTTCAGTTTCGTTTTGCGTTGAGGTTTCGGTTTTTTATTTTCCAAGTCGGTTTATTCGTGTAAACTGCGCCAAGTTAATGCAAAATAGATCGCACGACGGACGGATATTGGTGTGAAAATTGCTGATACGAGCCTGAAGCAACGTGTGTGTCAACCTGGGTCAGAAAGGGCATTCAAATTAAAGCCATTAAATTTTCTAAAACTAACGTCACTAGTTCTGCTTTACGGGTTCCACTAACGAGGACACACTCAGGCACTAAGGCGACGCAGACATTTAAATGCTCGTCATAGAAACTAATTAAGTTACTTAATGTGTTGGCGACGTAGCCGCAAAAGCATAAAAAGTGAAAAGTAAATCATTGAGTTTTTATCAGAACTTTTCTTTGCTGTATGTTGACCCATTTTTACGCGCGAAAGCAGAATGCTTCGCGCGTATTTGCCATCGTCTGGGCGTCCGTCCGTCCGTCCGTCTGTCTGTCACTCGTGGACTGTATCAAAACGGTGCAAGCTAGGATCACGAAATCTTTACTGTGGGCTGCCCTAAGGTCTCTAGTTTATCGTGACAAAATTTCGTGTCACTGGGTGCAGGGGTTCCCCTCGAACGAGGGCGTCGAAGAGAAGTACCCCCCTTTAAAAGACGTCATTTTGCCGTTATTGGCTCGAATAATTTGAAAACGGTTGCAGATAGGTACATACACGCTGTTTATCATAACAAGCACTGGTGACAGGCTTTTTGGATTTATTAACATCGATGACCTTGAACGACCTTGAACCCCTCAAAAAGAGGTTTTTAGTGAATTTTTCGCAATTTTTGGATGCAGCG
>Ga0056128_1000830_pt1 | contig 31056 bp, 11 predicted proteins | sample WorMetLIZISLAND2_FD_71113 | JGI IMG/M metagenome (GOLD analysis project Ga0056128, IMG submission 71113) | Marine gutless worms symbiont microbial communities from Max Planck institute for Marine Microbiology, Germany - Olavius geniculatus... ...
TTCTTTGTACACTTATATTACAACTATATACACAGTATCATCATGACATCCTAAGCCTGCCGGCCTCCGATACGGCGCCTGTGCGGTCGCAGTAGCAAAGAACCCCGAAATATCTGGTCGTTGTTCCTCGTAGACGCCAGCTGCCAATCATCCCGCTACGCCGCCGCCCCTTTCCCGCTCTAGGCTCATGTCGGACGTCGCCGTAGCGCCCCCACTAGGTTATGTAACCCCAATCCCTAACATATTGCACACTAGTTTTACTACGCAGTCATTTACTGTTAGCACCGTTATGACACAAAGTGGCCTATTGTGTGCTGTCGTGCCGTAAAAACTGCTCACTTACCCGCTGGTCGGATCGATCGTGGTGCAGAGACTGCGTCATAGAACACTGGCGGTCGAGAAACACGGCATCCGGGCTAGTACAGCTCACGATGACGTCATCTGGCTGACAGGATGTCGACAATGCTCTGTGGGTGGTCCGTGGTCTCGGCGTTTCTTTCTATCAATTAATTGATCAAGTTTATTTTAAAACCATGACAGTGTAAGTGCTTGATTAAAGTTCAATTAAAATCAAATCAGAGCTTATTGTAATATTGCAGCCAAAAGGTTGGATGATGGCAGTGTAAAAATGCAGAAAAAGTTATCCTGCTGGTTACAATTATTTTTTTCAGTTAAAACAGTCATACAGATAATACAAAATACACAAATAATAATAACAAAACCAAAGTTAAAACCAAAATCAAAATTGCTATTTTTCGTATATACAGTATGAGACTAAGCAAGTAAGTAATAAGTAATAAGTAAGTGATAAGTTTCTGCGATGACGCGCCCACCTGCGACACGAAAGACTTTGTTTTCGGTTTTTGGATGTTCGTCGCTGCAGCGCTGGTGGAAGGTTTCTGCGGCGGCTCGGCGTCGAGTTGGTCCGCAGAACGATGAACTTCTGCCGTGACGACCATCTTCTCACCCGCAAACTGCTGGGTGCCGCTCGAGGACGTCGACGCTGTGGTGTCTGCCGGCAACGTTGACCCAGTCGTCGATGCTGCTGCAGCAGATGTTTGCGTTTTCTGTCGACTGAGCGAAGTCTGCGGTGACGAGCTGCTCTGATTCTCTTCCACGAGCCACGGACTTGCATTCTCAGCAGCTCTCGGCGTCTGATCGTCCGGTTTATTTGCCTCGACTACGCTGCCGCTGATTCGCTCAGAACGTTCCTTATCATCACGCTCGGTCGAAGTGCCGCTCCACCCGCGCTCCTGCACGTCGGTCAACATCATCAGGGGCGGAGAACGCCGCACGGTTCTGTTCGCCGCACGACGGTGAAACATCTTGCTGTCGAGGCGAACTGTGAACGTGAATTTGAGCAGAGATGCGTCACATGTCGGCGGCGCCGAGCGACAGCCGTCCACGCCTCCTGCACTGAACGCGTCCAACGGATCAGATGACGGACGCATCAACGGCGTCAAAAACGAAGACGACGACGACGGCAGCGGGAAAAGCATTCCATCGGACGGAGCTTCTCCGGGCGCCGAGAATGTCGACGACGTTAAGTCCGTATTAGCGTCGGGCGCTCGGACTTCGTCTCCGCTGGACAAAAACACATCCTGATCAGTCTGACGCTCGTCGCTGCTCCAAGACGACAGTCCGAGCTGCGCCTGTAGGTCTTCCAGGGTGATGTAACCCGACTCCTTGCTGTCGGCGTCGTCTGATGCTACGTCAGGACTGCTCTGAGCAAGGTCCGACTTCCAACGAATGTTTTTCTTCTTCCGCGTCGTCTCCGCTTTCCCGCTCGTTGCGCTGCCGTTTTCTTGACTGCAAAAACCCGGCGGCTTTTCGGTCGGCAGACTGTCACTAACCGTGCAGCGAAAATCGTAGTGATTATTCTTGCTTTCGTTTTTCGGCAGCGGTTTTCCCACTATTGTGACTTTAGTGTTACTACATCTGGCTGCAACTGGCAACACTGAATTATTTCTACCTGAGATCGTCATCGACGTGTCGGTTTTCCTTGATTCGGATTCCGACTCGGGGACGCTTTTCTTCTTTCGACGTTTCATCCTCGGCGGAGAGACGACTGTCGTCGCTGTCGCTGCGTTTGACGACAGAGGAAGCACTTCCGGCTGCGCACAGCTCCGCGTGCGTCGCGGCGGAACGGAAACAGACCGACAGAAAGTGAGTGAGCTGCAGCCAACGTCAGCAGCCGAAAACACGTCATCGTCGTCGTCGTCGTCTGGTGAAGACTGGCGCGCCTCGCTGCCAGGACGAACCGCTGCCGGGTCCGCGGGACCCGTCTCCGTGCTCGACTTCCGCTCACGACCGTTTCCGATGCTGCCGACGTCCGTTGCTGACGTCATCATCACGGCTGGCGGCGGAGCTGGAGCTGGTCGAGTAGTGTGATGATGTCTGACGACTGTTGATGCTGGTCGGACGACGGAACGCGGCGGCGGCGTCGTGGGCTCCTTGCCGAACGTCAGAAACGTGCACGTCTGGCGTGAGCACAGATCCAAGCCACCTACCACGACTTCATCGACAACAAGCGACGACGAGCGTAATACGCGATTCATCGTGGACTCACCGGCTGACGACAAGCTTTCAGAGAACACTGCAACGAACACGACAAACCAAACGCACTGAGAAAATTATTCACTGCAGACACTCGTACGTCGACTCGACGACGCGTTGAGTTGAGTCAGCATCGCAATCGTTTGTCTCTATCCTACAACAGCAACAGCAGCAGCTACACGCTGCTTCCGATAAACAGCCGGCAACTATAGGTCTATACAACGCCGGTAAGATCCAACTTCCACTACTTTTCTTTGGTGCTTGCCGACTGCTGACGAACATCGTGACACGTCAAGGTGTTGTAAATTTGACACAAGCCTGTAGCGCGTCTATGGCACGATTGTCGTCTGTCGTCTGTCCGTCACGGATGTATTGTGGCTAAGCATTAAGTCGTAAGAAAAAACTGTGTACAGGAATAATAAGCCATGAATCAAAGCTTTTAGCGTACCAAATTTTAAGAATGAACCGCAAGGGACACATTTTCAAATTTGGAGTTAAATGGCGAAGGTGAAAAAATGTGCATTTTAATGAAAAACTGGCCGTATCTTGGAACCGGTGTAAGATAGGGCCTACGTTGCTATTGATCACTAATAAGAAGTGGCATATGCCCTTTGAGATATGATAAAAATCATCGACCTTAGATGACCTTGAAGATCAGTACTGCAATAGGAACTGAATAGGTTATAGCGCGTTTTTCCTAGCGACAGCTAGGCTTTTTTGTAAACTTGTTTTACAACTTGTTGTGGATTTGTCTTACAGTTTGCTGCTCAGCAAGTTGTGCAGTAGATTTTCAACAAACCGCAACAGTGGAGTTTGAGCTATAACTATACGCGCAATGCGCACGGCAACGCAATCGCCACGCCGTCAGTATAGTATACTGTACGATCGTCTCGTCTCGGCGATGCCGCCGCGGAGGCGTCCGCCTTTTTATCAGCGAGTTTGATAACCCGGCGCCGGTCAGGCCCGGTTCGACTGCGTATAGACCGGCAGTCCCGAGCAATACTCCGTGCGCAGCGACATGCCGCCACGCTGAGAGCGATGCGCCAATAATCGCTATACCGTCCGACGTCGTCGTCGTTGTCGGTTTTTTTATTTGCCCGCAGCGGGGATCAATGCTCAGCGTTTAACGGACGGAACAGCGACCGCCGTGCTGCAGGGCTGCCAGTAAACGAAATACCGTCCGTCACTCGAAGCACTGAGATACCGTGTTGGTATCCAGTGTTATAATCATCGACTCTGAACTTCTTTAAGAACGACTATAAAAATTTGCTGTAGAGCAATATAAGCATCACAGTCCTTTAAACCAAAAGTACAAGGAAGAAAGTATTATATTTTGAAAACTACTTTTAGTCAAGTCCCGAAAACTTAGCTTGTATACGCGTTTCTTTCCCGTTTTACTTCTGGTTTGGGGGAAAGCGCTGATTTCGTAAACAAATCCGAGCTACTTTTAGTTAGGCCTACATGTAGTTACTGACGTAGGATTCTAAGCCTATAGCGAACAGCAGACGTTTCACAGTGGTAAGAAATGTGAGCGAATGACGCTTGGAGTTTGCGCGAGCTGCCGCATGCAGTAACTTTGTGCTCGTTAGGTTTAAACTCCATCAACTTCGATCTGTTGCAGATTTCTTGTACAACACGCTGACGTCCACAACAAGTCGTTATAGCGGAGCTTGGCCTTAATGGACGGTTATTATCTACAACAGTGCAAACGCCGCAGGACGCTGACCTCAATACATCGCTCATTCGATAATTTCTCCAATTACCTGAAATGCAAGTCTGAAGCAATGATGCACGACCGCAAGCCAGTCAACCGCCTAACACAGCTGATAACGACGTTTCCGACATAATTATCTAGCTAACCTAACTGTGTTGTCTTACTAGTTAATAATAAGTTTTTTTTATTGATCATCGTCTTTTTAAATATGAAGCTATACCGTTGTAATTGCATTGTATTGTGCGCATAATAATGCATATAGGCGTACATCTGTTCTACGATTACACAATTACTTACTCACTTACTTACTTAAACGTGTTTCAGTTTCTCCTAAAAGTAGGGCTCTTACAGACGCTAGTGCGGCCTGTGGCTACTTACGGATGTGACAGTTGGATTTGAAAAGATCGCATGAGGATAGATTGGAAGCGTTTGAGATGAAAGCACTAAGACAGATTTTGCGAGTATCGTGGACGGCAAAGAGAACAAATTCGTGGGTTTTGGAGCAGGCAGATATCAACAAAAGTTTACTGGCAAATGTTAAAAAGCAGAAAGTTGAGATACTTCGGTCATATCATGAGAGGCGAAGACAAATCTCTTGAAAGGGGTATCATTAAAGGGACCTTGCCCGGCAGTAGGAAGAGAGGAAGACCAAGAACAGCGTGGATAAACAATGTCACTACATGGACGGGACTGAAACTTGAAGAGGCAATTCGAAAAGTGGACAACAGATCTGCACGGAGAACGGCGATTCATAGTGCGGCTTACTCTCGGGTCGAAGACGACTAAAGGGGGAATAGTTTCTATATGAATCTTGCAGGAAAACTGCATAAAATTCTGCAGTAAAGTGGTGGACGGAAAAGTTGGGTTTGCGTCCGATGCGACGCAGCTAAACATAGAAGCAGGGGTCAACGGCACAAAGCAGCGGCGGTGGCAAAGGCTCAGTGAATTGCCGGGTTTGGGATTGTGAGGATTCGGTCGAAATGACGTGCAAATGACGGCTACAGCCTACAACTACCCGCGGGTATCCCGCGGATGCATCGTATCTTAATTATCATCAGCAGCCGCCGGACAGTATACACAGGGACGAACGCATTCTGACGTTAATGCTCATCCGCTGACTATAGTCGAGGATTTGATGATCGAATGGCGTCGACGGTTCGCGGGAATAGAAGTCGACAGACGGATAGACAGCTGTATGCCGGGAAGTATAGTGCACCGTGCAACGTACGTCGTAGGTGCTAAAGACTAAGTGATGCATGGAAGCAGGCAGCTGACGACTGGCAAACTGCAGATAAGCGCCGGCCGCGTTGAATGGAGCGAACTGCAAGGCACGCGATGCTTTCGACTGACTCGGCGAGCGTAGAGGAGGCGACTGCAGCGCCAGATCTTGCACAGTTTCGACGTCAGCGACGAGCGTAAATACGCGCAAGTGTACTGAACAGCTGGCCGCATCACGAAACGATCCTACACAGACTAGCCGAGTACACAGTGAGCCGAAAACTAGACCACACCCTGCACCATCGAGTTTTTGTCATAGCTTCACTAAATACTGATCTACGACGAAATTTATTTCACTGTCACACTCTGCGGAAAATTTGCAATAGAGAAGTCATTAAAGTTGCAACCACATCTAAAGCGCGCTGCTACACTATACTTTGTGTAAAATTTAAACTTCAGACCAAAAAAAAGGTTACATATTTAGTCAGAAATGTTTGCACAAAATTGAAATTTGACGCTCGTTTAACACTCCAAGTCACTGACGTTCATGTCCACATTATAACGTCATCACATTTTGCGTTTCAGAATGTAAACGTTCTGCCAGCACACGCGCCCACAGCACACATAACACGAACATTCTGACATTTAGCCTATTTTTACGAGGTAGTGTAGCGACGCGTTTCGGGTGATAATCGGGATCTTCAGCGATTGCTACATTGCACAATGTCCATGGATAACGTACCGGTACTACAGAAAGTGTGGAGAATTGGTCAATAGTTGGCGAAGTGATAGCAAATTCGGTTTATATTTCTGTCCCACAGTGTAGTACAGGCGTATATAGCGTACAATACCGTGCACATTCATCACCGCGCTGTCACTCATAATGCTAGCGACTGATGGAAGCATCATTAGTTCAATGTTTGCTCAGCCTCTGCAGCTGCCGCCGAAGCAACAGATGCGTTCTTGCGTTTTATTGTAGACAATCAGCAGCACACTCGCTGCGAATCAGATGTTGGTTATTCGCATTAACCGACCACAGAGTGCTTTCCTATACACAGCACTCGCAACAATAAACGCGCTTTCAGCGACTCCATCTATGCGTCCGTCAGCGGACCGAAGCATAAAACGAACGCACAATAACAGCCATTAAACGAATATAAAGTAGCCCCCCTATGCGAAGCTCAGTTCTATGAAACATACATTATAATTATTACTCACGAACTCAGCATAAAACAAGACTGAACAATGTATACTACTCATATCTGCATTACAACAATACAGAAATTCATTTCATTTCCGTCAAATGCAAGGCGACATCTTCGAACTCAATTCTCCATTATTTACTGAAAAACGTTATTATAGCTGTGATTTGCCACTGTACCGTACTTTAAGCAAGCTAATTTTGTTTGTACAGAAATGCACACAATTATCGTATTTCAAATTATAAGCTATTATTACTAAAAAGTTTAAGTATGAATTTGATGTGCAAATGCGGTAAGATATAAAAAAAGTCCGCTACCGTACGCCTTTAAAGTTTGCGATCACAACTCTATTCATCAAAAATATGTGTACATCAATTATTGGTTTTGATATTTATAAGACGAACAGCCACTTGTGTACTGGATCCAATTGCAACAGCTGTTATTCAACGATTTAATGAAGCTTGTGTTGAATAACTGCAGCCGAAAATTTACAGTTGCCATTATTCAACATACATACACGCCTACTTAAACTAACTACTGCGGCCACGAAGACGGAATTATATTATTTTCTACTTTGTACCGTATATAGGAGCTCTCAAAGCTCAGGTATATGGCCGACATAATATGTGGTAGTCGCTCGTTATGCTGGTGATCAAGAAGAATACAGCGAAAGCTACGCTTAGGACAGAGCTCAGGTGTCGTGCTCAACGACCATAGGCCAGTGATGCAATATCCTGTCGAGCGATCTGATGTGTACAGGATATTGCGGGCAGTAAATTCTCGATCGCCAAAGCGTCGAGGTGCATCGCAATCAACTCGGACTATCCAGTAGCTCATGATGCTGCTACCCCTTCAGTTCTCTCGTATTTCATATCGGCAGTTTCGGGTTTTATTTGCACAAACCAGCTGCCACGTTTTTTCTTTTTGCAACAAATAAAGTTTCTAAAACTTGTCATAATCTAAGGTAAAATGATTATACGCTAGAGACGACGTTGATGTGTTGCTACAATGCGTGCACTACGCAAACGGCTGGCTCGTAGCAATTTAGGTTCAATTTTCCAGTAAATCGTGTAACATACGGCGACCAGAACGCAACAAATTATGTATAGACTATGGAAATGCGAGACGAGTGCAAGGAAAACGGACAAACTATGACGTATTAAACGGACAGAATTCCTCAAGGCATCCTAAGATTGTAAGAAGTATATTATGTATGCATGCACACGTGTATTATATGCAGCTGGTGACCGGCAGACAACGGCAACTGATACAAAAGCATGAATGATGCTCGGTCACTAGACGAGCAAAGAATGCCCGCCGGACGAACGAATAAATTTACGAAATAGCGAGCGGCATGAGATGGACGATATTCGGCCATGCAGCCGGACACTTTGATGCACCATGATTTACGTCACGCTTGCCGAACACAAGCCACTATCAGTATGTATGCCCTGTATAATGTATATGCTTTGTATGCCCGGCCCTCTTTCCGTGCATAGAAATACAGCGCACCTGCAATGTCCACAAATCGTGCAATAGGACTGCCCACGTGTTTTATGTGTTTTCATTAATAGATTTTTTTGGCCGACCGTGGTCATGACTGCGGCACAAGCTGTCGTCTGTCTGTCGTCTGTAACGCATGTATTGTAACTGAACTGTACGTCGTAAGGCGTCTGCTTGGCGAGTTCCTATAAACTGTCAGTAGTAGCCATGTATATATCTGCAGGGGTTTGGTCGCAATTTTAAACGCAAAGTTGCTGCCTGCATTTGTCACCCACGCGCACCGTATCCTGGCGTTGATTGCAGCGTTCGGCAGCAGCGTCACCACAGCGTGTAGTCAGCTCTGAAAATCGTTTCCTCTTCGCCACCAGAAGTCAGACGCTGGTCTTCAGACGTAGGCAGTACGATCGGCCTTCCCTAGCGACAGCTGGGTTTCTAGGTTCTAGTGTTATTTTATGACACTATGTCGTCATCCCACAGGGGTTCACAGAAACTTCACAGCATTAAAACTAGTCGACTTGGCCAAGGCGCTGCAAGCGCCCAAAACGAGACGGGAAGTGGGTGAATCGAGAGTTGTTCCCTTTGGAGCCGATAAGGAAGCAAGTCTATAGAGAATCGTTGTCAGCTTTCCGGTGGGGAATAGTATCTGAAGCTCCGGCCGATAATAAATTTGGCAAATTTTAGCTTCACTCGCGAGTCGTACGCAAACCACATTGTTGATCACGAGTAGCGAGCGGGCAGTGCGCCGTGTACAAACCGCCAGAAATGTAAGGAACTAAATTAGCAGTTTGTTCGCTTTACGATACGTGCAAAGCAACTAAATCAAACTTCATATTTCAGTTCAGCTCAATTTATTTCTGTCGCTATGTACACGTTTTAACATAACGTTGTCTGTGGTGGTTATGCGAGTTTCATGGCCTACTTTTGTCGCCTATTTCTCACTGCAGTTTCTGGAGTGTTATAACTGCCCATAATCTCACTCGCTTCAAACGTGACGACGACCCAAACGTGGCTCCGGTCTGTATACAGCATTCATTCTCAGGCAGAACACGGCGTCGATCACAGTCATGAAATAAGTACGTTTCAACACGGTGTACAGTGTATTATGCCTCGTTACACTCGCACTGTAGACTGTGTTGAAACTTATACATAGTCCACCGTAAACCTATAGACCCCACCACATTGTTTATGCGTATACGAGTATACAACATCTGTGTTTTGTTCAGCACAAAGCTTCAACAGATAATCCAGTAGCCTACAGTAGGGCCTACACAGTGTATGCGTGAAGGGAGGCTATCATTGTGCGTACTGTTGTATTGGTGAAATAAACTTTTTGTCGCATCGATCCACCAATCCCACACTGCAGGGAAACACTATTGCGAGTACATGCAGTGTACGTAAATTATCATTTACACAGCATCGACCTTCCTGAGTGGCGCTGCATGGCTACTAATCGATGATTGTCGTAATTTAGTCGGCGCAGAAACCGCGTCGTGCGAGATATCGACCCGTCAGATAAACAGTTACCTTTCCAGTGACTGAAAGTATGTATTAAGGACACGTTGTACTAAACAGCGACTGTTAGGCCTATGTGTTACAGCACTTTTTGCAGTGAGATGAACATGACATCGTCAATTGTTACTTACCAGTTCTTTTACGCCACAATCAATTAATCAGATAGGTCTACTTGATCTCTAAACAGAACAGAAAAGACCTGTTTTTTCGAGCCGCGAATGCAAACTGAGGACACAACCGCAAAAAAAACATCGTTGCCTATTCGTACTGCAGCAGCGCGTGCTGGCACACCAGCATGCCAGTTTGCACAGGTGCGCGCGTGCTAGATAAAACACGGCGGCCGAATGAATAAATAATCTGTTAATATTGATGACGTCGTGTTTACCTGGTCAGGTGAGACGTAGTAATCAAGAACCGGTACTACGCACGCGCACGTGCATACTTCCAGGAACATGCAACTTCGACGTAGGCCTACGTCCCTGGGACGAACAACCGTGCACGCGAACTACAAACCGTAGCTTACTAACCGCGTTGAATGGAAAGATCGCTGATCAGCAACTGTAGGACTGCTGCTGCTGCTGCTGCTGCAGAGGCCGTGCGCATAGTCGAATACACACGGATGCTGCAGGCATTCACGACGTTGTGAATGAATCGATAGCTTATCGAAGCATACACCATGAGCGACATTGCAAGATATGGATAGCTTCATGTCAACAGTGATGTTCAATATTACAAAATAATGGCTCTCAAAAGTAGTTAAAATATAGTGTTAAAATTTTTGCTTATTAAAGTATTTAAAAAACTTCGTTAAAATAAATGTTCTATTCGTATACATGCAAAACTTAAAATACTAATAATCTATGTTGCACATTGTATTTTAAAAACTGTCAATAAAATATATTTTGAAATGTATTTTAAAGTGGTGCAGGGTATTTGTCCGGCAGCCTAGCGGCTATTGATACAGCAATCGGATAAATATTCGGTTCTACCAGGGTAACCGGCCGCCAATTTAGACGCCTTTGCCGGTACCTACAAACACCCAACGGTGACGATCTCAACCCTAGCAAGTGGGGAATCACGGGTCGCCAGTCGGCAAGTTTCGTGCTTGCTTGCAGCAGCGTCGAATCATCACCCCCTATTATACGCTTAGTTTTGGCGTGCATTATTGTCACACAAATCTCTGAAATACGCTAACTCTAACCCTAATCCTAATCTAGTCTTAAACCCTAAACCCTTAACCGTACACCATAATATTAACGTTAATTCTGGTCATCACGCGTAATGCAATTACGCAGTGAGACATTGGGGCCGCCGCCTAGCGAATGCGATTGAGTTTTTCGTATTTGTTTATTGCCGGAAAATAGCCTACAGACTATTTCACGGCTGCCGGACGAATAGTCACCTCGTTTTAAAATACGCAGTAAAATGCGTAAATACGCAGCATATATATTAAAATACTATTGAATGCAAAAATGCAGTCATATTTTAGATTCGTTAAAACTTGTCGAAGAATATGTGTGCACGGGTGCCATGGGTGATCATTCACTTTAAATGTCACGTCGTCCGTTTCCCGGTTTTCGAAGGTGAATTACTCATATGATACCTTTATTGCTTTACCCGTAGTATGTAGCATACGACAGGTAAGGTGCACACGATCGATCAAAAAAAACTAATTACATCCTGCGCACACACGTCGAGAGCGATCGACATTAATGCAAAGTGCCTCAGAAAATGTAGCGGTGGTGTGGCCTGGTTAACGCATTTGACATGGTTACTTAATTTGGATCATTGAATGGGAGTCTCCCAGCGAAAAAAAAACAGTGAAACATTTTAATTTGTTAAAAACGTAGATCTATCGTTAACCTGTTATTTTTGCGTAAAATGGGGAAAATTTGATCTGCAACTTCATGTGCTTTTTGAGTTAGATACAATTCCGTTTTTTATATTTTTTTGTTCGCGGTTTACATCAGATATCTGTGTAGCCTAATTCAAATTTCAGTTCACATAATTATTGTAGACCTACACTTGTACTTTATACCGGCTAGTTGGATATTGCTTAACATTGTGACGTAGCCTAGGCCTGGATCTGAGAATTATAGGCTTATAACAGTTACGCTAAGTAATTATTCTTGGTACGCTTTTCTTAATATTGTGCATTTTCTCTGTAATGTATATTTTTCCCTTTTTTATTTATACTGATTTCTACCAGTAATGGCGAATAACAGATTCTCAAATTATCTCTCTAAGCCTAATACCAAACATAGGCAAAGCATCTGGTGTTTTTCCAGACTCAAGGAGTGTGTCTGGAAGCGACGCAACATAAGTTTGAAGGCAAAGATGAAGATCTACAACGCTGTAGTCATCACCACTTTGTTGTACGCTTCTGAGTGCTAGACGCTCTTGGCAACCGACTTGACGAAACTAGAGGTTTTTGCAGATGAGCTGTCTCCGCCGAATACTTAGGGGTAACCCGACGCGACCAGCTACGGAATGACACGATACGGTACCGTTGCATGGATCAGCCCACCGTTGGGAAGCGGATTCAGTGGAATCGTCTTCGATGGTTTGGACATATGTGCTGAATGGACGATTCCCGCTTGCCAAAACAGCTTCTATGGGCAGAACGTCCGGATGGTTGGCGCTGTCCTCCTATATTGCGCCAAGGAAACAATGGAAGAATCAGGTCGCTGCCGACGTGACGACTCATCTACCCAGGCGCCTTTACCGTGACCCCCTGATGGCGGCCGTCGGCATGACAGCTGAGCGCGGCGCATGGCGGGGGTTACGGTATGACATCACCGGCATCAACCTACATCGTGACCAATCAAGCGAGCGCGCGCATCCAGATGTCTCCAGCGTCATTGGATAAGAGCCGATCAGATCCGACCCGAAAACCAAACATTCAGGTCAACTCAGACATCCGTCCCTCCTGGGTAGATAAATTGAGTACTTTTACCAAATTCTAAAAAACTGCAGACGCTATTTGCTATAGTTAATGTTTATTGATTTGTCATGTCTGTCCGGTACTGTAGTTCGTCAGTCGTTACTGCCAGTGTATGTCGATACTGGCAACGGCGGCCTTATTTTACAGTCGCTGTAACTACTACTGTGTCGACATCTAGCGAGTTGGATTGACTCGTGTCTCGTCTCAACTGCTAGCGACTACAATGTTCGACGGCAAAAACAGTTCGCCTGCATTGCTACCTATCCAGTAACTGAACTGTTATTTTCTCTTTGACAAACGAGGCACATATATTATTTTGCTCTAATTCAAAACACTGTTTTCGTTTTGTTGTTGTTTCTGATATCATTTATGCAATGAATGACGATACTGACGATGACGACGACGACGACGACATTTTATAGGCTACACAATCGGTTTTTAACCCATTATATTCTCATTTTGTTTGGTACTTTCATGTCGTGCTACGCCCCTTTCTTTACGGAGCTTTTTAACCGATCGATGTCGTCAGCGACCGTGCCTGACGTGTTCAAGTCGGCCTTCATCACGCCACTGTTCAAGAAGCCAGACCTCAGTAGCGACGACCCACATTCGTATTAACCAATTATTTCAAACCTGTCGGTGGTGTCGAAACTACTCGAGCGACACGTCTTCCGGCAGCTGTACGACTACCTTGCCCGGGCGGATCTACAGCCGCGTCTGCAATCCGCGTACCGCATCCACCATTCCACCGAAACTGCTGGCTGCGGACAACGGCGAACTGTCCGTGCTCGCGTTACTCGACTTGTCAGCGGCCTTCGACACTGTCGATCACGACATTCTTCTGACTCGGCTTCGCGTCTCGTATGGTGTCGGAGGCCCGTATTGGACTGGATACGATCATATCTGACTGATCGGATTGAGTGAGTTCGCCGCGGCATGTCTCGATGTACGGCAACAAGGGTTCGCTACGGGGTTCCGCAGCGATCCGTCTCGGGTCCGCTTTTATTTATTTTATACACGGCGGACCTGGTCAACGTCATCGAGACTCATGGTCTTCACCCTCATCTGTACGCCGACGGCACATGGATTCAGAGTTCCTGTTGCCCCGAGTCTGTTGACACGTTCCAGTCCACTCTGTCAGACTGTTTCGACGAGGTGTGGGACTGGATGCGTTCGAATCGGGTACAACAAACACTATAAAGACTGAGATACTCTGGTGGTCGACATCCCGCCGGCGTCACCTATTACCAACTACCGCTGTCAGAGTCGGTGCCGACTACGTCTCCCCGTAGTCAGCTGTTCGCGATCTGGGCATCATGATAGACAGTGACGTCAGTATCATTATGCGATCGCATGTATCACGGACTGTATCTGGCTGTTTTGCGGTTCTACGTCAGATACGCAGCATTCGGCGATTCGTCACGTCGCTGGTCGTGTCGCTCATCATGCCACGTTTACACTACGGCAACGCCACGCTCGCCAGACTTCCAGAGAACCAGCACCGCCGACTACAGTCAGTGCTCAACGCTGCCGCCAGACTGATCTACCGGAAAAGTCGATGCGAACACGTCGCACCTTTTCTGCGAGAGCTTTATTGGCTACGGTCCAGAGATCGTGTCGACTTTAAAATCGCCGTTTTCATCTTCCGGCGTTTACGTGGTCTTGCGCCACGCTACTTAGCCGACGACATTCGTTGCGTCGCCGACACCAACCGCCGACGCCTACGCTTGTCATCGTCGGATCTACTGACTGTCAGACCAACGCGACTGGTAACCATGGGCGACCGTGCCTTTCCGGTCGCCGGCAGTCGACTCCGGAACACTCTGCCGCACGACGTCACCTCTGCTCGCACACTGTCTGTTTTCTGTAACCGCTTAAAGTCGCACTTGTTCAATATTTCCTTTCCTCCCAACTAAATTACTTTTCCTACGTTTTTCACATCAGTTTCCCACAGTGGTTCAGCAGTTTTTCGGAACATTGGGCCACTTTAAATAACTATAATGTATGTATGTATATGTATATATTGTGCTGGCTGATAAAATGAAACAACAATGATGTTTTGACAATTTACGCTAGTAATATCAGCACAAGTATTGTAGCATTAAAACATTTACACTGTTCAACTCTCAAGAAAATTTTTTTGGGCGCTATCTTACAATATACATGTAAGTGATTCCGTCTCACATTCATCGACTGTCATTTGTATGTCTGTTACATTCGTGTCTCTTATACTTAAATTTTTCGACGGACTTAAATGCCAGTTGGCAGATACAACTGTGGAGTCAAATGATACATTGTGTTTGATGAGGTCTCTGACCTAGAGGGGAAATTTGGATTTCGAACCCACCAATCAAAACATGTAATTGCGAATTGGAGCCAAACTGTCCGCTATATACTGCTGCATGTAGCAAATACGAACGAGTGATTCCGCCTTTTGCCAAATTACTTTGATTCTTGTTCTAATCAGAATAGTTCACTGTAGCATTTACGTGGTAACAGTTTTCTACTTCTGATAACTACCTATAGGCTACAATATTTAGCTGGCGGCCAGGCGTGGTGCTTTAATCTCGATCAACAAAATGTTTCTGAGACACCGTGTGTACACTTTATGTATATTAATTACCGGTATTAATAATTGCTGATCATTTAGATTGCTCCATGTGCCTAAACGTTTATTGCGTTGTAATGCGGACGTCCTCGTAGGCTGCATATCTCTTCTTGGATGACTGCTAACCTACTAACTCTCAACTCCTCCAAGACTGAATTGCTTCTCATCGGGCTTAAACAACAACTTGCTAAAATAAATAACTCTTCTCTAAACACTACTCATCTGCTCGTGACCTTGGCTTCATATTTGACGAACACCTCACTTTCTCGGATCAAATCTCTGCACTGTCTAAATCTTGCTATTCTCACATTCGTCAGCTTCGTTGCATTCGTCCTTAACAGCCAGCCTCATTGCAACTTCCGTCGTTTACTCCAAACTCGACTACTGTAACTCTTTATACTATAATTTTCCTAAGTCTCACTGAAATCGTCTTCGACATATCTAAAACTCCCTTGCTCGTGCTGTCGTCAGAGCTTCTAAATGTAGTCATACCACTCCTATTCTTAAATCTCTTCACTGGCTTAAAATAAATGACCGTATTGAATATAAAATTCTCGCTCTTACTTTTAAACTTCTCTATACCGCTCAACCTCCTTACCTGTATAACTTAATCTCTCTCCAGCCACTACGTAACACTCGATCCTCGTCTGTCATCATTCTTGCTCGTCCACCTACTGATTCCTCCGTAAAAATTACCAATCGTTCCTTACGCTGTGCGTCACCTCATCTCTGGAATCAACTGCCTCACTCACTTCATCAAAAACGTTTTGATCTGCCTTTTCCTGACTCGCCATACTTCAGGATCATCTCACTTCACCAGTATCACCATCACCACTCTTGTCCTTCATCACCCCGTCATTCTTTTATTCCAATGTCAGAATCTTTTTTCTCACATTCCATTCTCCATAGACATCTGGCACTCCTTCGGACTGACTCCACGGCTATTCGGACCTGCTCACGGTTATTGATTTTTTTCATTTTAGTTTTTTTACTTTCAGTTTTCATTATTTCTTTATTCCTTATATTTTTATTCTTTTTATTTTAGTTTTCTTTATTTTAATCATTTTCCGGATTTTAAATTTTTTTTATTCAACGGTATTTTTATTTTCAGTATCTCTCATTTCATTTTTTTCAAACATTTCAGTTCTTTTCAGTTTATGTGCTAGATTAAATTGACAGTTTGTCTGTCGGTTTTTAAGTGCAAATTTTCTATTGTATTGTACTGTATTGCACTGTATTGCTGCACTGCGGATCTTGTCAGTACGTTCGTCTGTCTCTCCGTTTGTTTGTCTGTCTGTTCTGTGATAGTTTCCCATGGCAGAACTAATCGACGTACCAATTTTAGTTCGAAAGGTCAAATTCAGAGTTAGGATTAGGCACATAGAATGTGCAGTACAGTGGTCAAGTACGTATAGTTAGGCGGACGACCGCATGTCTTGTCAGCACTGGGCCAACACCTTCGCTAATTTTACTTGCAGTACAGGACCTACTTGTTTCGAGTAGGTATGCCTACCACATTCGTCCGAATAATATGCCAAGTAAGGGCGCCTAAATAAAAAAAAAGCATCAGTCGCATTTTTGTACGATCGATTAACAAATATACAACGATTAAAGAATTAATTGGTCCCGTGCTTCGGGACTAAGTAGGCCTGTAGGTTAGCGCGTGAGTGGCTCGCTGGAAAAAGACCAAATGGTAGGCCTAAACGCGCACGGCCATTGCCAGCTGCTGTTTACAGGACGAGCAAAACAAGCAGGCCGTGCAGGTAAGGTCATTATTATGATACGGCCTATGCCAGGTATTGAACTAGCTAGGCCTATACATAGTACAGCAGTGAGCAGGTATATCGATGGATGCGTTACCATGGGCAACGCCGACGCGACGCCGCGACCTGCCGCTGCAACTACACGGAACTGCTTTCAGCGTCGACGCTCGTCGTAATTGGGCTTCAAAAGCGTTTCAGATGCGAGGGCTACCGTGAAAGCAGGACCTCTGAAGTTAGTCTGGTGAGTATATGCGTGAGCGCTGAAAGCTCTAACGTGACGATTAGCTGTTATAGTCGTTGCACTGGTGTAGCACGTTGTATTCCTGACTATGCGGAATCAGGCTGCAACTGGTAAATTACTGTCGACCTAGAGCCCTAGACAAAGTCATCGCTGCAGGTGAAGCATACGCGCCACCAGTTTCAGGCAGTTGTTACTGAAACAACGCGTGCACATTTTAAGTCGCGTTCTCGGGTACAGTCAGTAACCGTTATATTTCCACTAAACTGAATGCAAAAATGAAGTAAAATAACTAAAAAATAATAACAACAAGCAAAGATGTTGGCCCAGTGCCGACATAAAGTGCGGTTGTCTATCTATTCGTGCACATATTTACGCTTACTTATTTCGAATTGCAGTGCACATGTATACAATATCATGTGTAAATGTCCATTTTTGCGTCCGTAAGAATTCTTTTCCTTTATTAGTAGACAAGGTGTAAACTAAAACTTCGAGACTTTGTCACATTCGCTAGGTGGCAGCTCGGCGGAGGTTTGAGAGCTTTGGTTGCTTTAGTTTTGTGAATGTCGTTATATACGGATGGTAATGGTTGTGAATCTGTATACATTATATGAGGTCAACGAATGGAAGCTAGTCGTCCGTCGGTGCCGTCGGATGGCGAGTATCGTAGTCTGGAGCGGTCTCACAGCATCGCTGGTAAAGGCGAAGCAATGCCCAGTCCGCTGTCAGCGTCAGCACCAACATCGGTCTACCGTCAACTGCGACAGCATCGCAACTCATGGCCCACCATCGACGTCGCTGCCAACCCAACCGCCAAAACCGTCAAACGTAAATACGTTTACATAATTTCTGTCATTCAACCACCGAACTCAATAGGGTCTACAAACAAATATTGTGGACTTTACAAGACAGACAAATGAAGTCCCACTGAAGCTGAAAACGTTACGATGAATTTACAACAAATTTGTGGAAATTATTTACATGCCAATTTATCAAAATAGTTGCTAAAAGTCCGTTACATTTATTTTTAACTTTTTTAGCAAATCTTGTAAGCGTGCAGGCCTTTTGTTTCGGCTGCATAGGATTTACTTTTGTTGACTTTTGTTGTTAAATGTGCTCCGGCTATGAACACAGCGCTAATTTTCTTATTATGGAAACGGCACATAACCGTTTCTTTTAAGATCGTGATGATGACGATGATGAGCTTCATACAAGTCTGTATATTTTCAATTTTTCTACATGTATTTACTTTTTTAGTCTCAGCTCAGTATTCAATTTTATTATGATTTTGTGTATTATTTTATTACTCTTTTTAGCTTAGCCTTCCGTCGCGCTGCAGGCTACGTGTACATCTAGTGTTTTATAGAAGAATCAATAAGAAACTGACAGCAGGGCAGGTGCTGGTACTGCGCAATGCTATAGCACGTGTGAGATATGACAGACTGACAGACAGCGACATGTCCTGACATGACATGATGACAGTTGCGCCACAGTACGCCGAGCGACATATAAACTATACAACCAGCTACTGCTAAATGTTCAACAAGAAAGCCCAGCTGTCGCTAGGGAAGACGTGTTGCAGCCTGTTCCTGTTGCAGTAATGAACTTCAAGGTTACCCAAGATCGATGATTTTCATTTGAAAAGGCATATGCCAATTACTGTTAATAATTAATAGTAACTTTGGCTCTATCTTTCACCATTTCCGAGATATGGCTAGTTTTCCGTCAAAGAACGCACATTTTACCTTTTTCCATTCAACCCCAAATTTGAAAATGTCTCTCTTTCATCTGCCAAATTTTGTACACAAAGAGCCTCGAAACAGGACTAATTATTCGTGTAAAAAGTTTTTTCCTAAAACTTAACGCTTAGCCACAATACATCTGGGACGGACGACGGACAAACAGACGGACAAACAGACGACAGACGACAATCGTATCGTAGACGCCTACAGCAAATATAGCCGTAGCGCAACAAAAACTCTACGATAAAGCCCCGCAACAAAACCCTTCTGCGACACAGCCCTCGCTATCGCAACCCTGTTCTTGCTGCTTTGACAGTCAGACGATGAAGTCACATACTGTAATTTTGAATTCGTTAACATGTTTGGAACGTTGAAATAGAAGCGCGATTTGCAAATAGATTTCATACAAAACTGCCCTCGGCGATGTGTAGGAACTAGGAAGTTAGGAACGCGGTTGCCTAAAGCTTCCACTACGCTGATCTGAAAGCGCGTACAAAGCAAAAAAAGCAAAGCGACGGAAATAAACTGAACTACACTAACATTTCAGTTGTGTTTAGTTCGGTTTATTTCTGCCGTTTTATGTCCGCCTTATTCTGTCTTTAAACCAGAGATTTCCTTTTTGGGTGTATTTTATCGTTGACGCAGCACGTGAGACTATTGAGAATGTACACCGTGAGCCATAAAAAACGTGCCACTTTACTTCTGTCCATATCTTCGCCAATTATTGACCGATTTTCAAAATTATTTCATTGGCACACTCTGCAGACAATTTGCAATAATGTGATTATTATATATCCTACCACACGGTAAATGCGTTTGTACACTACCTTGTGAAATATAAATGCAAGCAAAAACTAACGATAATAACAAAAATTTAGGCAAATAAAAAAACGATTCAGACCAACATTCCGATGAATGATTCGTATGACTCTAGACTGTGTTATATCCATACAGTCTACTGTCATACAGACCATTCACTGCAAGTGTTTTTTTTTCAATTTTACCAAAATGTTTGTTTGTTATTATCGTTATGTACGCATATTTTATTGATATTTCACAAGGTAGTGTAGAGACGCATTTACAGTGTGGTGAAATTTATAATAATCGCAGTATCGCAAATTGTTTGCAGAGTGTGTCGGTAAAATTTTTTCGAAAATCGGTCAATAATTGGCAAAGATATCGACAAGAGTAAAGTGGCACGTTTTTTGGCCCACCCTGTATAAAAACGGACAGTTGGCAGAATGCATATGTATGCAATGTAGCGTGCAAGTAGGCCTACAGATCGCTTGTGTATGTTGTGAGCATTGATTTAAGGCGCGTACTGTCGTACAAAACAACATATTTGAACCCAACTGACTAGCTGCTTGTTCATTGGTCATTTCAGTTCAATTCAGTTAGGTCGCTCTATTGGCAAAGCGGCAATACAAAAATTACATACCACGATTGTGTGCTGTAACAAGCAGTTTGTACACGCTACACATTACGCATTAAACAGTAGACAAAAAAACAGCACTACGTGTATTTTATAATAGCCAGCTATGTTTTTAACTTTTGTTTTTAATCCCCGAGAACCTTTACTACCGGGGGTAAAAAAGACCAGCTGTGATAGTAATAATCTAAAATAAACAACGCACAATAAAGGATCTGTGGAACCGATCGATTGTCGTCGCATATATTAATTTCACAAAAACGAGCGATATTGTGCTTCAGAAAAAGTCGTTGTTTTGCAGGTAATCGTCTCTATAGAAATACCCGAGGTCGGCCTAGTCTCTGTATTCTGTATTCTGTAAGCCTGCGCTTTATGAAACAGCTCTGAATGTAACGTATTTAACGTCGTGCCATTAATTTTTGCAGCAAGCACAACGTACAAACAGTATAAAACCGCTTAATATGCATTAATTGTCGCTTTATTAACTTTCGTTACATGTCATGTGCAGAACGTATAGCAACATCAGAATATTGTAAAAATTGTTGCAGAAAGAAATCATCTTCGTTATACAAGGTAAGGCTGAGAAAAAAACCAGTTTCAGAAAAAAAACAACTTGCCAAAGCGTTGCACATCACAAAAGTTTGAAAACTCGAAAAATTATTTTATTAGTTTATTTGCGACTGTTAATCCAACCTTTTGTAACTTACACAAAAATTCATCGTGTCATTCTGGCGGGTTTAAACGATTTTCTAAGACAATCCAGTTCAATTTAACGTAACAGGCTGTTATGCTGTTCGCAGCTATGTTTTCACTAGACACTGGACACTTCTAATGGTATGTTTTTGCTGCGCAGTGAGCATGTTAAATGCGTTGTTATGCCTGTTGGCGTAAAAAAGATTGATTCACTGATAGGTTGGCTCACTGTTAATGAGGGTGTTGTTTGGCTGTACAGCGAAGGTGCAGCCGCTGACGGCGACTGCGGAAGAAACGTCACGGGAAGAAGACGGCGGCGACGACGACGACGACGATGAAGACACATTCACCTGCACGGACGGCCATGACGACACTCGACGGCGTCCTACTCCCACCCGTCAGCGCCGATTGATCAGCCGGGCTCAGACACAGACGGAGGGCGGCGGCAGTCACACGTACGCCGTCGCCAGGGTCTGGTACAGGCGCTGGGAAGAGTACGTGGGCGCTGCGCGAGGCTTCATAGCCGGCAGCGCACCTGCCCCGGGACCGCTTGACATGGACACACAGAACGACGAAGCCAACACCTTCGTCAGCGAGTCCGTCTGGAAGCTGCTCGTAGCGTGGTACGGAGTTGCATCGACCCATCACCTGGACCGCAAGCATCTATACTTCAAGGACGAGAAGGTCGGCTCCGCATGACACTATTCTTCGTGCTGAAATCATTATCGTTGGTCACAGAGCAAGCACCTGTTTTTATTCATAAAATGGATGTTTTTATCTTACCCTTGTTTTGTAACGTGTCGATCGTTGCTCGGTCGATGAGGCGGCGTTATTTAATACTGTGATTACACAATGAAGCAAACATGAAGCATGTATTTTCAATACGTTTGCTTCATCTTTGCTTCATGTTTGCTTCATCGTGTAAACGGGGTATAACGTTGCACGAAAGCAGCAACGAAAACTATCAGTAGGTAGCTGGGCTTGATGGGACGCATATTCAAAATGGCGAATAAGTCACGTGGCGAACAAGCCAGAAAAGGAATCGTTCAGAGTGCAAATAAGCCAGTGTCGTCCACGTGCCTCTTTTTTACATTGCACTGGCTACATTTTTACGAGGTCATTATAGACGTTCAATCCGCAGTCGTCACTTTATACTTATAAACCGATCTCTTTTACTTACTTAACAGACTCTGTTGTGCTGGTTGTATAGGTGTTTGACGTGTGCGTGCTGAGTCCATTCAGTGGAATCGTTGAACATCGATGCAAGCGCTTCAATCGTTTCGAGGAAGTCGGTTACGTGGAACTGCAGCTGCGTCGTGTGTTCGGCGTCACTGCGTTCAGTCGTCGGTCTCGGCTGTGGATCAGTGAAAAGACCGCCGTCCCACGCTTCCGTCAGTTGCTCGTCCGCTCTCGCATGCTGAACGACTGCGTGCACCGCGACAAATCCTACATCCTGGCGCTGGAATTAGCTGACGCCGGGTCAGGTCGAGCGTGGCCGACCGGTGAGCCAGGTGACGCCCGTGGGGAGCTCGACCGCTACGCTGACATAGCCGGCACCGACGGCGGACTGGACGAGTGGAACGAATCGGTGAAGCAGGAACTTGCGGACCTGGAGCGAACAGTGGCCGAGCAGGTCGGCCTTGCGATCGCGCAGTTTAGCGAAACGGCGAGGTCGACGTTGGCGGACACCGCGCGGCGACTGGCGGAGCGTCGAGATGAGATGGAAGAGCGACTGAGAGACATTGAGGGGCGCGCCGCGGAACTATCTGTTCGGGAGACGGAAGTAGCTGAGCGCGAGGTGGCCGTCACGGTGGAACGTTCCAGACTGGACTTTGAGCGACAACGGTTGGACGATGACGAGAGACGCTTCCGAGACGAAGCTGCTCGTGTTGAGGAACTGAACTTGATCAGCAGCGGTGATAGCAAGATCCGTCTGGACGTGGGCGGCATCATATACACGACGTCAACGCAGACTCTACGCCGCTACCCCGCCTCGCTGCTGTCATTCATGTTCAGCGGTCGTCACGAGCTACGGCCCGAGTCTGACGGCACGTACTTCATCGACCGCGACGGAGCTCACTTTCGCTACGTGCTGAACTTCCTGCGTGACGGCTCACTCGACCCGGAGACGCTACCGAATGTCCGTACCTCGCTGCGACAGATCATCTGCGAGGCACGATACTATCAGCTAGACGAACTCGTTGAACACCTGGAACAACTGCTGCAGACCGACACTTTGCCACAAACTAATAATACATGCGCTTAATACACAATGCACAATATTTGCGTATACTAGAGCTGGGGCACAAAATGCACTGTAGCATCAAAGTCAATAAAGAAAGTAAAATTTAAAAATAGCGTTTACAACTGTCAACGGAGACAGATGTCTTTCAGATAGTCCGGTAACGTATTCCACTAAAACGGAGTGGGCACTGTAGGTTTGAGCGTTTCGGTTGGCTTCACCATCGAAACAGTCAACTGATTGCTGCACAACGACCGGAGATTGTCTCCCCGCCGCCGCCGCCGGAAATAATTTTGTGTTCTACGCACTTTTTACGGCTGCGTTATAACGGAAATTTCTTCTTCACTTTCTACAGGCCCTGACTCCACTGATTTCAGTTTGTCGTGAACCTGTTTTACAACATAATGTGCAACAAATCCAAAAAAATCGAAAGTCTACAGCAAATCCACAGTATCTCAACATGTCGAGATGTCCGTCGTATCGGGGTGAGGGTTTGGGTTATTGCACGACATGTCGTCTGGCGATGCACAGATTGCAATCACAGTGAAAGATATATTTACAGAATGTCCAAATGTAGTCAATGTCCGCCAGTTTTACTGTAGCCAAATGGCTTCGATTTTACACACTGTATATAGTTTTTACATAGACAGTCAACATTAACAATGGCGCTAAATTGTCTTTACTGTGTTAATGGGCCGTTATGAAACTACTCGCTCACTGTTGTGATGTACAAACAAGAAATATTATTAGATTATGACCAATCTAATGTACTCCTCGCGCGCATCATTTTCTTTTGTATTCTTTTAAGAGCTTTTTCGTTCCTTTCGGCTTGTATTAGAGACCCGGCGTCTAATTGAGACAAGTTTAATATTATACCAATAGTGACTGGCGTCGAAGTCGTTATTGGAAATTGTTCCCCGAAGTTCATAAAATATTGCCCAATTTTAGGAAGTAAGAGGAAAAAGTTTCCAATAATGGTCAATGACGCTAGTTGCCATTTGTCTTGTTATACCTCAACGCATGCGTATATCTAACACCGTTACGGAGATATGGCGCCTCAAAGATAATGAGGTCACGACCTTGACCTTTTGGGGTCACGTTACGTCATCGCTCACGTGACCATTCGACTCCCGAAGGTCGACTTCCTGTGGTCTATAGTGACCATGCGTGTAATCTATCTGGCACCGTTATGGAGATATGGCCGTTTGAAGTTTTTCAAGGAAGGCTCTTCCAGGAACAGAGGTCGGTCGGTTGTCGGTCGTCGGTCAGTCCTCAATATTACACTAATTTCATATGGCATATCTCTTCGCAGCGCGCCAGTAGTAAAAATTGTAGTGGAGTTTGTTCGTACGGTGTATCGCGTGCATGCTATAAGTATTCACTGTCAGACATATGACAGACTTCGTACGTCTCGAACAGTACCTGAAGGACATCTTACGACGACAACGGCATAATCTAGGCTAGGCCTAGATTATGCTGTCGTTGTATTGGCCGCATTACACATCTTGCCCGTCCGTCTGTCTGTCATGTACGAGTTCTTAACTCGGAAACAATAGGGCGACGCAAAACCAAAATTTTATGTGAACTTATTTGGCATCAGAAGCCAGTTTGTCAACTTTTAGTTTAAAAGTCAAAATTCAAGGTCACCGGGGGCCAAAAACGTCACAAAAATGACGCACATTTCGCTTGATCGCAGCTACGGCCAATCATAGTCTGCGTATTATATCAACGACAGACGCGCACTAGGTTATGGGTATAACCTATGCAGGTAATAGACGACAGAAATTTACTGATTGAATTTTTAATTCTATTAATAACCTTATAATGGGAAATTCCGATAATGACACGGACAGCCGCTTAACATGTCGGAACTCGGCGCTGCTGTTTTTTGTTATAAAAATGTGAATTGTAAAATATTTATTTAATAAGAAAAAAACCAGTTCGGACGATGTCTGCTGTTGACACTGACATATATTTTTGTTCAATGTTGTGCGAATGTCGCCTGCTCTTGCTACGGTATCTGCTATAGATACTGCTGCTGGTTTCCTTCGTCAAAGGCGATGACTGTTATAAAATGTAAATCGCCTGCTAGCTTGATTAGGTTTATCGGTCGGCTCAGAGCGTAAACGTAAAAAAGCGGGTTTTACATTTTTTAAAATTTTTCTTGCGTTTTTACGTTTTAACGTTATTTATTTTTTCAACGTTTCAACGTTTTTATCAATAACTTTGAGAAACACTTTTGCAACCAGAAAAAAAAACAAAAAGTGGTGGTAGTTTACTTAGTTAGTCTGCTAATACTTGGTTTTATGACCACAGAGTTGAATTGAAATTGAATATAGTTCTCTTTCCTTCCTCTTTCAATCTCTCTCTCTCTCTTTAGTTCCAGCTATACTGCACCTGCAGCATTAGGCGTCTAGCGAAAAATTGAACAAATTAGAGCTAACGTTGTTACTAAGCAGTATAATTTGGTACCGGCTTCACCGCTGGGACGTAAACAGGCACACCGCTCGATACGCTGGCCCCGTATCCGTGGTCTCGCAGTGTAAAAACTGGTGTCTGGCTGAGGGCCTTAGGAAACGGAGATCAGCGCCGCCCTATGGGCCGTAAGGCTCGATCACTACGTTTTTCACGTTGTTATTCAACGTTTGTAAACTTTTTTATTTTTGCCACATTTTAACGTTTTTAACGTTATTTTAATTTTTAGAACGTTTTTATTTATTCAGCTCAGAGCATTCAAGTGAATGTTGCTGCTTTCTTTGTAAAGTCTTAATCCCTCTTTCTTTGTCTTACACGCAACTTAATACAAGTAAGTTGACAGTTTAGCCATGAGGATCTGTTGATTATTCACAGATGTCTGTTTACTAGTGTTAATATTTCTGCATTGTTTGCAGTGCCACCAATGAAGCATAATAAGAACATGATTTTGCACTCTTCCCGGAAAAAAGTAATCCCTAAACATGATACAATAAAAATGCCATATCCGAACAAATTTGAGTTCAATTTTGTACACTCAATTTCCAATAAATTGCTGAAGCGGTCATTAAACTTTCGTTGTAAAATATTATTTCTTAGCTGATTTATTAATTATTGAATATCGATAACAAAATCGTACATCTATTACAGCATACAAATTCAAAAATAAAGTTCAAAATGCTGCATAAAACAACATGAAACAAACGAAATAAAACAAACATCAATCAAATGCTATTCTGTGCACACACTATTTACTTCTACATGTACTTCTTGAGATGACCACGCCCACCCAAACTTTTTAGTAAAAATATGTAATGCAAAAGAAAACATGCATTCAGAGCACATGTGTAAGCCTATTACTGGAAAAGAAGCAAAAAGTGGCTAAATCTATGTCGCCGATCATTGGCGGACAATTGCTAACGCTGCTGGCTGAACGCTGCTGACGCTGACGCTGCACGCATTTATACAGGGCTTCCTAAGACGTAGTTCAAGCAGAAGGCGACGATATCACCGTACGACGACTGCGCACACTGAAACCTCTACTATCGACAGTAACTTCAGTAAGTCTCACAGATGTTATTTATCTCTTGACTTAAATGTATTTGACTATTTTTTACAATTATTACCGTTATGTTGCCAAGCCAAATTACTAATTAATGCAAGTTACTGCCGGTAGCAGACAAGGAAGTAAGACCATGCATTATTATGGTTTTATGGTTTATTTGACTACAGACCCAACTATAGTGAGCGACGCAACGTATAGGTTTAGGCCTACTTTCTGCGTGTGATAACGTTAGATGACGAACTTTCAACGAATTTTAACAAACTTCTTTAATGTTATATCTAAAAAAATCGAGAATTTAAACAAGTTTTACAATGAGTATGAAAGTGCGGAATGGTCGACATAGACATATATATTTCGCAAGAAGACAAAAAGAAACGAGAAATGAAAAAGTAGGCTAAGCCTTTAGATGTAAACAACATCTACTTCAGAATATTTTCGGTGCTTTATTATCTGTTGTTTTGGTTGATTAATAAGGTATCCATCTGTAAAATATTGTAAACGGTTATTTTTTTTCTATCTATAGTACGGTGCGAGAAAAGATGCATCTGTTGTGATTTATGCATTGTCCACCAATTTTCACACTGTTGTTGGCAGACACTGGACACTAGAGAAAGTTTGTTGTTGTCGTCAGCTGATGCGTGGTGTGTCCGCAGCAAGTAATCATCATCCGAATGGATTCCGATGCTCTGCATCTGTTACTGTGCGTCACTGGCCTGTTCAACGAAACATCCAGTAATCTCCCCAGCTCCTACGACAGTCATGACAACCACACTGCCTACGTCGGAGGTCCGCTGAATTCGGTCTCCAATAGCACCGGTGCAGCGGGAGCAGCGTGGCTGGGTGACGTCATCAAAACGAAGCTGGTACCCGTTGTTTGCGTGTTCGGGATCGTCGGTAACTGTCTGACGTTGGTCGTACTGGCGTTCGAGCAGGTGCGTTCTGCTGCCGGTGCGGAGCGTAAGGTCAACATCTGGCTGCAGGCGCTGGCCGTCTCAGACCTTCTGCTCTGCTTTGTTCTACTGCCGCACGGTCTGATGACCTACGGCGATCGCAGCGTCTGCAAAAACTTTTCGTTTTTCTCGTCGTCGCACCCATCTTCTTTGTAGCAGCTGTAATACTAGTAGTGGTAGAAGTAGCAGCGGTAGTAGTAATTGTTGTTGTTGATGATGTTGTAGTGTTCAAAGTGACTGACCTACGGCGGTCTTCTCATCCACTCGAGCCTATCGTTCCAGTTGTTGTATCAAGCGTACGGCTCGGGCCTCATCAACAACTTCATGTTGACAAGTACATGGCTCACGGTCGCCATGTCGTTCGGTCGCTATATAGCCGTCTGCCATCCGCTCGGTCTTTTTAAGAACGTTCCTCCGTTGGCGGACTGCACTGCTCGTGGCGGAGTTAGCGACAAAACTCGTGTCAAGGCCGGCGTCATCTTTGCCCTGTGTTTTCTCTTCAACCTTCCTCGCTTCTTTGTCGTCTCCAACAAAATGACTCGTTTAGGACTTAAAACGTTACTTGCTCACTCATTCGTTTACTCACTGACGCAGTCCTCGCTTCTTTGAGTACAGCATTGACTCGCATCGCTGCAGGTTAAGAGAGGACTAATTTGTATATTCTGTTCGTACTAGATACCGCACTGTTAGAATGGGTAAGCGAGTACGCAGTACGAGCTTATACCACTCCAGACGGTGCGGTGTCGTAGGCTTACTTTAACAACGCTTATCGCATAGACTACACCGTCGTTTGCTTTATGATGCACGACTGTAGCCGAAAGTTGTGAAAATAGTAGGCCTACCAGTGCAAGCTGAGTGTCGTTTAATCTGTAAGCTTGCATTCAAGTTAATTTGTAGACTTTTCACAGCTCAGTTAGTTGTTTCAAAGCTTTCCCAGCGTATTGGTTAAGTTGCTAAAGCTGCATTTCTACTCTTGTGAGTTGAAAGTTTGATTGCATTCCCGCTCGTACTTTTTAATGTTTTTTTTCAATTTTATGACCAAAGTGACAAATTAATTACGATTTAGCCACTCGTGAAGTGATAACTGCTATCTGAAACGCGTTTGCGAAGCATGTATTTACATAGTCTTTTAGTGTATTCATTTTCGTCTGTTGTTGTTAAACGTTCGCTGCAGATTGGATGGAAATGTTAGCGATCAGACAGTGTTTGCGTTGAGCTTCGGTACGACGCCGGGCGGTAGACAGTTACGTGCGGCGTACGTCTGGGCGTACTTGGTCGTCGCTATCATCATGCCGCTTTCCCTACTCGCCTTCTGCAACATTCGCCTTGTCAACAGACTCCGCCAGTCAAACAAGTTCCGGCGCATGGCCCAACAATGTGCTGGAAAGTCGGCGTCGAATAGAGAAGACTTCACGGTGAAAATTATGGTGCAACAATGTGCTAACGATGAAGTGCACACGGCCGGCAGAGGTGTGACAATGACGCTGATTGCCATCGTGCTGATGTACGTCCTGCTCGTTGCACCTGGCGAGATCCTTACCTTTATTAGTCAACACCTGCTGACCAGGTATTGCATCACGAATATGCGTCACGCAAACGCAAATAGCACTTACATCTGTGTGGTTCTGTGTGGCGGGCGTACTCATTCACTTTTTTATTCCCAAATTCGTTCATTTATTTTGGCTTATAAATAATCTCGACTCCGTAAAGGAGGTTGTGTTTTGGGTCAGTAGATGTTTGTTAACTTTATTACATTAAAAAATTTATAAACAAAAACAAATTTATATGACATTTTGTGATGAAACAGTAAATAGATTTTAGTGGCGATCTGAATTCTTTCGTGCATTCCGGGTTATTTTCCAGGATTTTCTGTTACTAGAGATGGGACGTGAACAGACACTTTGCAGCGTATTTTACGACGTTTTGAACGGATTTTCGTGAAATTTTACAGACGAATAGAGAGTAACCCAAGAACCAATCTTTCGTTCAAATTTTGGTTGCGATTCGGTTCAGGATCCCGACCCAAATGCGGTTTCTAATCCGGATGCAAAATTTAAAAAAATAAAGTAAGTCCATTGTGATTTTCAACAAAGGTTTAAGGTATGTGACCGCTTTTAGTTCAGCATATTTTTCCTTCATTTGCGTTCATAAGAGAAGAATCACAGTTTATATTTTGTTTTGTTATCAGCGGCGGTGGTGAGAAGGTGAACTACGAAGTGCTTCCGTTCGCGATCGAACTGACCAACGTGCTGCAGTCTATCAGCTTCTCGTCGAACCACGTTGTCTACGCCCTACTCAACGTTCGGTTCAGACGCGCCCTCCAAGACATTTTCTGCTGCCGTCTTTCTCCTGTCACTTCCGCCACTGCTGAGCTCACACCGCGCCGGGACTACCCGCTGGCTGAATCGTCACGTAACCACACAACCAGGTGGAGGAGATACTCAGTGTACACTAACCGACAACGACCTACTGAACTAAAGACCACCGTTCAGCACACCACATCCGTCTAGAGACGTCAGAATTCAATGATTCACCGCGTATGACGATCCATTCGGTCGGTTAGGCTAAAACTAGCCTACTGGCGACTCAGCTGGACGAAAATTAATGTCGGTAAATCCGGCGTATGGCAGTCGTGGTAAGCCTCTGTGCTGCGTGGGTGGCAACGTAAGTTAATTATCAACGCCACTCGGGGCGAAATGCAATTTTGCATGACTTCATTTCATCTTGTTCTTTCGTGCTTTTTTCTTTTACTCTCATTTTCTCATTTACGTACTTAGCTTATCACGCTCTTACGCTGTTGCGTAGTAGCTGTCGCGAAGTGAACGCGATAAGCCACCTACGGTCATAATAATTAGATTCTGCGGTAGGCTTCTTGAAGCCCAAAGGGAAATTTAAATCGGTTCATTTCAACACAAAAATGCATCACTGGCTGTTAAGAATAATAGTGCACAAAGTGGAATAAGCTTCGTATAGCTTTACCGATTGACGCTAAATTAAACGAACGTATTCTTATTTTAGCTGTACAGCACTGATAGTAGAGAATAAAATAAATGTACAAAACATCAGTTTATACACTTGTTAACAGCAACATTTAAGGACTTGCACATCGAAAACAGCAAAAATTACAAAAAGTGATATTGCCTGCATCACACTGACTGTGTGTCAATGTGCTGCTGAATAATATCACCTTTTGTAATTTTTGCT
>Ga0056128_1000831_pt1 | contig 31039 bp, 18 predicted proteins | sample WorMetLIZISLAND2_FD_71113 | JGI IMG/M metagenome (GOLD analysis project Ga0056128, IMG submission 71113) | Marine gutless worms symbiont microbial communities from Max Planck institute for Marine Microbiology, Germany - Olavius geniculatus... ...
CATTATTCGAGCCAATAACGGCAAAATGACGTCTTTTTAAGGGGGTACCCCTCTTTGACGCCCTCGTTCGAGGGGAACCCCTGCACCCAGTGGCACGAAATTTTGTCACCATAAACTAGAGACCTTGGGGCAGCCCACAGTGAAGATTTCGTGATCCTAGCTTGCACCGTTTTGATACAGATCACGAGTGCGACAGACAGACAGACGGACAGACAAACGCCCAGACGATGGCAAAGACGCGCGAAGCATTCTGCTTTCGCGCGTAAAAATGTTAGTGATGACTGTTGTAAACGATGAACGCGATTTAATCTTTGAACACGGACCAGGGCGAAAAAGTTTTAGCTAATCAAGTTACAAGAATTATACCTGGCAACTGAAGCGAAAGCTGCAAAATTTGAGACGCAAAATACTCGAGCCGAATAGCTCGAGCCGTAAATTTTTTCAGTTCATATTTTTTACTGTCCGTAATAATTTAAGTTGTAGATGTAAAGGCGCGTAGGCCTACAGAACGACGTAACTGAACAGGACTGAACTGAACTGACATGGTTTAGTTCTTGACAAACTAACCAATGGGCAAGCATGGCGAACCCATTGCCCATTGGTTGACGTGTACGTTAGCGTAGTCACGTTGGCCACCAACGCCGTTATACGGTGCCTACTGTAATGCATTACTGCTTGCCCATTGATCAGTTCGTCAAAAACTAAAGCAAGTCAGTTCAGTTACTTCGTTCTGTGTAAAAAGGTAAAGGTGGTGTATAGCTCTTAATAGGAAACCCTTCACAGAGGTATGGAGCTTCACCTGCCATATGGGATCATACAGTGTTAGCTGCCACCCAACGCGCCCCGCTTTAACCCCAGCCAAACAGACCGATAATAGACAGTCACACCGAATCACTTCATATTGTCCCGATCGTCCGATAATCCGACACCCTACCGTTATACCACCAATTATGCTACCGCGATAGGCGCCCTAGACCACCTCAAGATGTGTCGCTCTGGGTGTCATCGGTGAGAACGCTGAGGAGCATGTTTTTCTGTTGCCGCCTTGTGAAGAACTCGCGACGAGTATCAATTGCACCGCACTGTCCGAATCGTCGCTGCTTCGTGCACGATGACTAGGCTACATTATTTTTTTTCCGATTAAACAACAGTTTGTAGTTGCCATTTACAAAGCAGACACGATTCACGATCTGACGATCATCACCGACCGTAGCACATCAGTCAGTGCGGCACATTCACGTACAGTGAGTCTGACAACTCTACCCTAACGTGTTCTGAAATTTATTTTTCAGAGTGTAAAATTCTGAGCGATATTTTAGGTGTATATATTCTGCATTTAATACTACGCCAATCTACAAAGCTTCGTTAAATTATTTCTAACTTTTGCAAATTTATGCCATAATCATGTGCGATCATCCGTAGAATTTCCATAATTTTCACAACGCTTACCACAACGCAAAACCTTTTACTAGCCTGGCAATCAATGAACAAAGAATTAATACGCAAACTGCTGGGTGCATTGCGGTTTCTGAAGATAATTCTCGAAAAGTTTATATCTTATGTTCACAATGTCCAACAACGGCAGAAACGCGTGCATTTTCAGACGTTCAATAAATCTGACGTCATGCAATTATAACTGCTGTAGCGCACTTCTAAGCGCCAAAATGGTCTTCGGCTGTGGATTAAGTTTGCGAAATGCTTTGCGATGAAGTCGGTATCTATCGTATAATAACAGGCCTTTAAATGAAACGTGAAAATTATCGAGATGATGATCGCGCTGAGGCTTATGGCATAACTTTGTCGGTTACAGACAATAAAGTGAAACTAAAGTTTGAAGTAAATTCGTATACAGAGTAGGCCTATGCGGGCACATCTATTGAAATTTTACCGTTAAAATCTATTTCAGAAATTGAGAAATTAAATTTTCTGACGTTACAGCTCAGTTCATTTTGTTCGCTCGGTACGCGCTTTTAGAGACAGGATTTCAATCAAAAATTTAGAAATTATTTCTGCAATTTCTTAATCACTAAAATTCTTTATTGATTAATCGTTATTTCCGCAGCTCTAGCGATAACGCAGAACAAAGCAATGGAAACAACAAATTCTATTTTCATACTAGCAGTTTAACCAACGTGAACTCAATCCGAAAAATAACGCTAAACATGCTACAGAACCGGCGGGACATTGGCAAAGATATCATTGGCACAGAAATAAATGAGTTAAATGACAGCTGCGCAACATAATACAGTTCTCGACTACACTCAGCGTTGAAAAAACGACGTCAGACTACCGACGTACACGCAGCTATATGGAAGAAACGAAGAATCAAAGCGGAGGGTGGCGGATTGATACACGGAGGCAGGGATGTTAATGAGGCCGAAGCCTGGAAATATTTTCTAGGCCGAGGCCACGATGTATGAGGCCAAGGCCAAACCCAAGGCCAGATATGTTAGGTAACAAATCATTTTTACCAACCATAAACATGTAGATGCGTTCTTAATGCCATACTTCAATTCTTAACAGTCAGTGGAGTTCGGAATCAGAAACAAGCGTTCTTCAAGTAAGTCACAATTTTGTCTTAACTTCTGAATATTAATTAATGCCATGTATAACGTACATTTTCGAGGCCAACTTCTACAAGGCCTAATACAACGAGGCCGAGGCCGAATAATTTGGCCTCGAGGCCTTAACATCCCCGCATGGTAGTAGCGTGAAACGCAGAACGAGCGCTCTTCAGCACAGGGACGGATTCCCTGACATTAACCACACACTATGCAGCACTGTTAATTCCCCAGGGGGCGTTGCTGTTATTCGCAGCAGCGTCTTGGATTGAAAAAGTGGGCAGGGCAGACGGTTGCAATTTCCCGACACAATTTAGACACATAGCTATAGATTTTCGACAGAAAAGATTATGGGTGTTCAAAATTTTAAACATGCCCCTAAATGTTTTAATACTGAAGCTTTTCACATTAAATGTTGTAGATTTTGAGTTTCAAAAATTTTTTCCGACAGCACACAATTTAGTCCCCCCACTCCCTACTGTTTGCTACAACATCACTGGTTGCCACATCATGACCAGTGCTTAATTTGTAAAAGAAAAGGTGGCAGGACAACGTCAAGCGAGACGCCCAAGGTGCCGAGGGTCAGGGGAATCACAAGTGGCATGTGTTCCCAACTGTCTCACATCCTAATCTCATTCTGTGAAATACTGGCCCCTGGCAGAAAACGAGTTTTGGCGCATTTTGAGCTGTGTGAAACGCATCTGAAGTGTTACAGTTCACCAAATCCAACCACACTGGCTGCACAGCATACCGTTGTAACAACAAGAACTGCCGGTACGATGCACCGTGTCCAAAGTAAATGCCAATACTGCACAGTACTGACACAAATTAAGTCCTGGTCATGACATTCTAACTGCACCAAAATGAAATATCTATAGCAGTACAACAGCATGACTGCACAAATGCAATGCACAGCAATGCACAATATATATAATATTAGGCTATTCCATCACTGTGCTACTAAACATTAGTGTTGGTTGCCAGAAATGTGAAGTAAACAATGACAAAATTTTTCCCCTGACAATTCCCCGACTTTTGGTTAGTTCTTGTACTTTTCCGCTGTCAAATTCTTGAGGAATTACCCGGTTTCCCGGACAAGTGGTCACCCTACAAACTACAAACTTGCAAAAGTGAAGCGCAGTGTTCTGGAAGTATGCATCATCTATTTCGCGAGCCAAGCAAGTCATATAGTGAATCTAACATAAAAGAAAAAAGACCTGAAAGCAAAAAGAGAAACACATCTACTTTGCGTGCCATAGAAGTGCTAAAAAATTAGGAGGTCCATCATTTGTCAGTGTGTGAAATTTCTTAATAACAGTCACAGGATAGTACTGCTGCAACGATTCTGCCAACTTCTTTGAAAAACTGGTCAAACTCAGGGTGGGAAAAAACAAGCTTTCGGGGAACGTTTTAAAACTTTTTGAAAGATTTTTATAGATTCCAGTGTACAAAGTTCAGACACAGAACTAAGAATCAGAAAGAACATCATAGCTTTATCGCTTTTTTGCTCAGTGAATGACGTGACATCAAAACTAAAAAAAATCACAATTAAAATACAAAATTGAATGCAATTTGTGTTATAAGTCGTACAACAAATTTAATAAAATCTGAAATTGTGACTTTTTGAGGTTTTCATAAATCAAAAAACCTAGTTTTTTTTCTTTCAAAACAATTTTTCATCCCTCAAAAAATGAATCAGTCAAAAAGCACATGCATCAGTGTGAAATTCCATAATATATGGACATGACAACAGTAACTTCTAACTTCTTAGCAGTTTTTACTAATTTCCAAAACAATCCATAGTCTACCAACATGCAAACTTTTCAAACTGTCTATTTCTTAATTTATTGCTTTAATAAAGACAGAAAAAAATTATCCAGCCATTTTTTTCTCAATTTTACCACAAAAAAACTACAGCTCCGCAGAAAAAAAATACTTACATCAAATAAGGACAATCAATTCTGACTAAATACAATAAATGAGAAATCACACACTTTTAATTAACTAAACACGCAAACTTTCCAAACTGTCTATTTCTTGATTTATTGCTTAAACAGAGACAGAAAGAAATATCCAGCCATTTTTTCTCAATTTTACCACCAAAAACTGCAGCTCCGCCAAGAAAAATTACTTACATCAAATAAGGACAATCAATTCTGACTAAATACAATAAATGAGAAATCACACACTTTTAATTAGCTAAATAATATCAGTATAACTTGACACAGAGCAAAAAATAAACCAAATTCAATTGATTCAAACACAACACAATACACACAAAGCAAAATTTGCAGTATGATATCATTTCGATGATACGTCACTCGCCACACGTTTATCCATTATAATCACGACGGCATTTTTTTCTTACCTCCCTACCGAATAATGTAGCTTGCAATTAAAAGCAACGCCGATTGCTGGCAAAAACAAACAAAAAAAGCTTCCTTCCTTGACACAACCGGACTTTCACTTTCAAGAAAACTCAACTTAAACTTGGACTTCTTCTCGGCATGTCGGGCATGAACGACTTTCCTGTAAACACCACAACAAATTTGACTGACAGTACTGTGGAGATATGATACACATGGCAAAGACCATTAAAAAATAGGAATCTGCACTGTAAACTGAAACTGGTTGGTGGCAACGCAACTAAAACGAACCAAGCTCACGATCCCACAGTTCAGTTCAGTTTGTTCGCTTCGTATAAAAAAAGGTTGAAGGTGGTGTACAGCTTTTTATAAAACCCATCTCAGATCTAGAGAGCGTCACCTGCCATATGGGATCACAGTGTTACCTGCCACCTGACACAGATGAACGCATCCCACCAGCCAGATAAACTGGTACTCGATTTACCTACCCCAAAGGGATGGAAGGCTGAGTTGATCTAGGTGGCTGGTTACATACTGAGATGGTTGGTGGCGTTGGTGGGGTTTCTCCTGGTCAGAGGAACTCCCACAAAATGCCAAGAAATGCCCTCATGCGATGCAGGTTACATTCCAAAGTCCAGCAGTGGGCCTCTGCGTGGCGCCCCGTGGGTCACGCAAACTGCTGAAGGGATGCAAGCAAGCACTGGCACTAGAACCAGCAACCACCAGCCCCAGGTATCCCACCACAGCCATGGGCTAATGGCTGTTCGTGAAGGCCGCCCCTTCCGTTTTTGGTTTGATGGTCAAGTGAACGAGACCCTCTTTGGTGATGTGGCGCCCCCTCTCCCGTCAACCACCTAAGAAACTTGCTTTGATTGTGCACATCCAGACGCCATGAGCATCGCTGAATAAGCGCCAATCAAATGCCGGGAAAAAAACATCTCTACAAGTAACCAGCCAACCAGGTCGACTCAGCCTTCTACCCTCCTCAGGATGGTAAAACAAGCATCAGCTTTTAAGCATAGTAGTAACAAATGACTGCCAGTTTAGGCGAATCGGTGGCTCAAGCTGACTGGCTTGATCGGTGGTCACTCAGTGCTCATGATATATTTATCAAATGAACCAGATATGAACTCTCACGTATTTGGTTATGCCTTGAACTTTCATCATTTGACCTGATCAGTTCACATCTGTCCCATGATAGACCAGAAAAAAGATTGGCAAAATTACATCAGTGACAAAAAATTAAAGATTATAAGGTTAAAAGTCACGTGTAGCTCTTTATAGGTAACCCAGCACAAAGTTACAGGCGCCACCTGTCATATGGGATCACACAACTACCTGTCACCTGACACAGGTAAATGCACCTTGCCTTAACCCCAGCCAGATAGGCTGGTGATCGATTTACCCACCATGAGGGATAAAAGGCTGAGTTAATAATAATAATATTAATAATACATTTGTATAGCGCCGTAGTGCCGTAGCTTCAGAGGCGCTGGCAGAGCAGGTCAGTTAGCTGTATGCAAAATTAAATAAGTGAGTTTTAAGCCAAGATTTAAATACAGAGAGAGTGTCACAGTTAATGACAGAAGCAGGCAGACAGTTCCAGGTTGCCGGTGCAGCGCAGCTGAACGATCGTTTGCCGATGGCGGTCCGTCTGAAGGGCACATAGAGCAGTAGAACATCTGATGATCTCAGTGACCGAGTTCCACTGCGTGCTACAATGTGTTGACTGAGGTACACCAGTGCTGACGTTGCAATTGGTGTTGGTCATATACTGAGATGGTTTACGCATTTCTAGACAGTCACCTATCCAAGTGATAACCACTTGATAATGACCCAATCGAGCGTCAAACGGACGACCTCTGACACCCTAACTCTACGGTAGCAGGCCATCACAAATGATCACCGTGATCATAATCATAATAATGGATCAATCAGTCAGTTAGTCAAATCAATCAGTAACCAAGTAAACAATAAATTAGTTAATTCAATTAATCAAACAATAAATTAGATAGAGACAGACATACGCATAAACTCACCGAAAGCCAGCGGTCGATGCATCTAGCATGGAACTTGTGCGTACACTTCAGTACGCGCAGCCGGTCCCCGTCCTCATACTCGCTGATGCAGATGTTGCACTCGGGTACCGGCTCCCCGCTGCCGAGCTCAGACGACGCGAATGATTTAGTCGGCAGCTTGTTGATGTCACTCTGTTCCAAGCCACGAGAAACTTCACCCATGTTCTCAATGAGGTTCAGCAGATGCTGACGAAACAACAGCAAATACAACAAAAAATAAACACAACAGTTAGGTAGTCAACAGCATTCTCTCTCATACCTCTGTGACCCACGTGAGCAATGCTCATTCGGGGGAAAGTCGTCACACATCAGTCTCCCTCGTTTATATTTAGCAATCCACTTTGCAACTGCAAACTCCTCTGATGTCTCCTTCCTATCACAAAAAATTCTCACAGCATCGTTCCTTTTAAACATAATTTACTTTATTACAGTTTGTGCTTTCTCTGTTTCCAAGGTTTAGCGCCAGCATTGAGTGCAAACACAGCTCACATATATGAGCAGAGGGCCAACACTCCACATACACTGTTGCTACCTACATACCCAGCTTATAGGTAGGTACCAAATTACGTTGCATGATGACAGAGGCATATGGGTGTAAACAACCTGCCCAGACTGCAGTGCAGTGGACTGGCCAGAAGTTGAACCGGCGATCTCATCATCACTAGTCCGATGTGCTACTGTTAGACTACCAAGCCGCACATAACGGAACAGAACTGGCTGCTACTGCCAGAAAGCTCAAAAAATCAAAAACAAGTAAACTACAGTGCCTGCTGCTGTATCTCGCAATTTAACATTCTCAAACATATCGTATGGTTGCATTTTGTCAATCTGTTTTATTAAAGAGAGATGATGATGATGACGATGACGATGACAAGTTACTATTATCCAAGGGTCGTCCTGTAAGTAAGTTACAAAGTTGACCTTGGCAGCTGGCTACAGACTGCGATGGTTTACCCATCTGCAGAAGGTCACCCACCCTAGACACAATGTTGATTTTACATTGATCAGAACTAACATGTTAACCCCTACGCTGATTCAAATAAAAGCGGCACCTCATAGTTAGCACCGTCGCCGGCGTTGAGGTCGGCGAAGTGAATGTGCCATCTGTGATGAAGCGTGTTTCCACCGCGCCGACGCCTGGATCTCTACAACATCACAGCATCATCACTGCTGGGTTCAAGGCATCTTCAACGCCAAGGCTGAATATTCGATGAAGTTAGTGTTTGCACATCACACTTACAGCTAAAAACAGCCACAAGTGTGCTAATAAAGCTATGCTCCAGCAAACAGTTCAATTTATAGTTCATGCCAAAACAAGTACGGTAATTCGCGGTTGCACAGTGGTGCTGGCAGCGAGTTCCATGCGAACGATCCTGCAACAGCGAAGCTGCAAGGAGAAAAGTTCGAAGCCAAGATCAGTGGTCTTCAAGGCCAAGGCTACTAAGTAAGTAAGCAAAGTAAGTACGACAATAATTTATGCTGCATCCCAAAAGCCAGCGTAATCTTACTCAAGCCATAACAAACCACGAGTTATCTCAAGGCTACTTGTAACAGTCAGAACAAGAGAAAGTCAACATTGTTTCAGTGTTACTTCAAGACTGTTGACTAGAAATCAAGGCACCAAGGCCAAAGACAGTGGTCAGATCTGTCACCACCCTCTCAAATTTTAATTAAAAACCTCCAAATAGTGACTTTTAAATTCCGTTTTAATTAAATCTGTGTTCAAATAAACGTTTGGCTGATTTTGACTTGCATACTACGAGATGGCCTAATTTTATCTGTATACTGATAAGGCATAAACTGATGATGACAATGACGATGCAAAGTAATAAAATGCGACAAAAGTCGACAAGGGTTTGCAATCTCCGAGCAATTCTACTCATCAGTAATATCAGCTGCATAATAACTGTTAGTTGTTACAACATAATGAGCAATGAACACCTCAAGACTCAAGATATACAGAAACAAAAACACCAAAAATGTCAAATTCCTTTGCAAGGCACAGCATGATGCTGATACCTGTTTTCTTAGCCCTGCAAGACTATGGATATGAAAATAATGCATTGCATGGGTTGACTATTTACATGCCAGCTTTTGCTGGCACTCATTGCACATTCCCACACAAAAATGTTCATGCCAGAAGGAGGACGATAGTTGGTCGTGCAGTGGTGCTGGCAGCGAGTTCCACGTGGACAGTCTTCAGTGAGTGAGTGAGTGAGTAGGATTTATCGTCCCACTCGACACAGTATAGGTCATTTCAGGGACAGCCTTTTCAGGCAGAATGCACACAAACACAATAATGGAACAGTAAGTTTAACCTTTACAAAAACACAAAACACAAAATACAAAAAACAAGCTAAACCTAAAACTGTAAGAACTCCCATTATACGCGTGCTACAGTCTTCAAGGCCAAAGCTGCTAAATAAGTGAGTAAAGTAAGTATGGCAATAATTTATACTGTGCCTCAAAAGCCAGCTTAATTTTATTAAACTGTAATAAACAATGAAAATGCTCAAACAAACACATTTTCAATGCAGTTACTGCAAGACTAGTTAAAACAGTCAAAACACGAGAAAGTGAACATTGTGTCAGTGCTACTTCAAGACTGGTGACTAGAAATCAAAGCATTAATGCCAAGATCAAGGCCAAAGCCAGTGGTCTTCAGAGATAAGATCAAAGCCAGACCTTTTTCGGACCAAGTCCATGAATTTTTTGTCCTCAAGGTCAAGGACAGTCCTCTATGACCCCATCCTTGCATCATTATGGACGAATCAGGGTTTCAAATCAACAGAAACAAGTGCCAGGATCAGGGAAACTGCCGACAAGTTGATTTCAGATCTGATGTTGCGTATTTAACACTTTATTTTCTAACTATTCCTGAAAAGAAGTGGTCGTATGCTTTTCCGCTAGTGCCAAAAGTTCCGGACCAGTATACCATACCAGCCTGCACCATCAAACTTAGAGCAGTGCCTGAAAACCAACAGCAGTGATAGCTGTTTCAACCTTTATAAACCACTTCGCCGCAAAAAACAAAGACAATATCGACACAGTGAGAAAACATAGTGCAGACCTCAGCAGTATTGTCCTCGCTGTCAGATGTCACCAAGTCGTTGAAGAAACGTTGAAAAACCGAGTGCCCTGCCAGCGTCACAGACCACACAACACTGATCTTGACAAGAAGCCCAGCTGTTGTTAGGACAGCCGACCATACTAGTGGTCAGTGACATTTAAGGTGATCCAAGGTCAATGATTTCCATCTAATCTGACAGACCATATGCCACATCCTACTAGTGATTAATAGTAACCTTGACCCTATCTTGCACCATTTCCGAGATATTGCCACTTATAGCTTGAAACATTCCATTTCATAGTGCGTTATGAACCTTCAAGGTCATCCTAGGTCGATATACATGTCATTCGAAAGTCAGTATGCAAATTCCTGTTAGTGATCAGTAGCAAACTAGGCCCTATCTTAGACCGTTTAACGACAGTACAACCGTAACAGATGGATGGACAGACATACGACAACCATCACAACAGCTCAACCATTACTAAAGTACAGTCAACTAAAAACTCGACCTGGCCAGACTGACAAAGCTACACCGAAGGCATGTATAATGCGACAGAAATAAACTAAACTAAACTTGCTAAAGTGCAGATTTTTTTTTCTGAAACATTAAAACAAAGGACACGATATTTCATCCCTGGTTTCATACAGTAAGTCTAGAGTGCATCATATCCAAACCTAGGGATTTATCGACTTTCAATCTGCACAATTTAAAAAAAGATATCTTCTACAGTTATAGACAATACCAATCTGTTAATGTGTTTATCACGAAATGAAATAAAACAAAGCAAACTGTGAATTATTACTGTACATTATGACCTGCGCAATGCAACGGGATTGAACTCACCTCACAGTCAGACACTTCAGGTTGTTCACTGTGTAGAAAAAATGGTTAAAGGTAGTGTATAGCTCTTTACAGGAAACCCATCTCAAGAGCTACGAAGCATCACCTGCCGTATGGGATCACAGTGCTACCTGCCACCCAACACAGGTGAATGTGCCCCACCTTAACCCCAGCCAGTTAGGCTGGTACTCGATTTACCTACCCCTGAGGGACGGAAGGCTGAGTTGACCCAGGCGACTGGTTACATACCAAGATGGTTTATCTATCCTCAGGCAGTCACCCACCTAAGTACTAACACAGCCCAATGTAAAGCAACTTCGTCGATTGGAAAAAATGCATTACCACTACGTCCCTCTACCAACACTTGCAAAGCAAGTACACACCTGAAATGGCATTTCAGTTCCTTTCTGTCACTTAGTACAATCCTTAGACAAAACAAACTGTGCTGCAATTTCAGTAGTTTCATTTCTGCTGCTTTGTATACGTGCACACAAACTATCGCAATACAACACGAAGACATGGTTTCTTCGGGATGTATTTATTTCGACAATGTTCTGCAAACCGACACCAGATCAGTGTGCTTCGCTGTGATTTCAACACGTATGACCGTCAATTTTCTCTGCTTGCTAGTCCAACAGACTGGAACTCACAGCCAGATGAACTTAGTTTAAAAAACTGTTTGAAGCTGTCAGCATTGCACACCGTATTTCTAAGTTCTATCGTGACTAGCACACTAGAAGTGTTTAACCATATGTGCTATACAGATTCATTTTTACTTGCTTTCATGTTAGAACAGATGAACCGAATCTACGAACGTACAGTGTGGAGAGTGGCGTGGACCGCCGGTGGTCATGCGAGCAGTGCGTCTTGGAGGTGTTGTTGTCCGGGTGCTGGAAGAAGACGACTGAGTGCTTGCATCTGTCACACGGCAGACATACCACACCACAACAACATCAGCACATCATCGAACGTACTGTGGCTTCACGGCAAGACAGTCTGGATATTGGATTTACACGTATGATCAACAGGTTGCGAGTTCCAACTTCAGGTGGAGTTGGGTCACTATAATCAACCATCAAGGTCAACTCAACCTTCTATCCCTCCAGAGTAGGTAAATCAGGTACCAGTCTGCCTGACTGAGATTAAGTGAGTGAGTAGGGTTTAAAGTCCCACCCGACACAGTATAGGTCACTTCGGGGACGGCCTTTTCAGGCAGAATGCACACAAACACAATAATGGAACGGTAAGTTTAAACTTTACAATAAACAGAAAGTTTAACCTTTACAAAAAGACAAAACACAAAAATACAAAATGAGGTTGACCTAAAATTGTAAGAACTCCATTATACGCGTGCATATGTAATTAACATAATGGTAGACTGAGATTAAGGCAGGGTGCATCGTTTCATCTCTGTTGGACAGCACGTAACATGGTGTGACCCCATTTGGCAGGCAATGCTCTGTGGCTGGGTTATCACTAAGAGCCATAGACAGCTTTTAACCATCATGCCACGCTATTCCCATCCTAGACTTGCCAACACTGCAAACTGAAAATCAGAGAGGAAATATTTTAATACCAACCAAAAATAGCAAAACACTGTAAAAACACATGCTGTTAAACTGCATTTACAGGTAACCATGATATCTGCATAATTATAATTAATCAATGTTCAGCATTATTTTAATTACTAACTATTTCCTTAATGGCAACCATTTCTTTTCCAATCGGTTAAATCGATATATTGTCGATGTCGCCAAATTCATCATGAAATGGAAATGGGATCCAGTTTCATAATTCCCCAAAGTTTCTAACTTCATCCTTCTGAACAACACAAACGTTGTACTAGACTGCCCAGCTGTCCAGAAAGTCACAGCCATAAGCCTTCAAACCACCACGCTTGTTGTTTTATTTACAACTGAACATTATCATCTTTACAGGTTGATGGCTTGGCGTAGAGTTAAGGCATTTCATCCGATCAATGAAGTTACTCTACGCCGGGTTGGGTTAGTACTTTGATGGGTGACTGCCTGTGGGCAGGTAAACCATCTTGATATTTAAACAGCCACTTAGGTCAACTCAGCCTTCCATCCTTCCGGGGTAGGTAAATCGAGTACCAGCCTATCTGGCTGGGGTTAAAGCGGTCATATCATATGTGTTCACCTGTATCAGGTTACACTGTGTGATCCCATCTGGCAGGTGACGCTCCGTAGCTCTGAGATGGGCTTCCCGTTATGAACTATATCACCACCTTTAACCCTTTTAACCGTTTACAATTTCAGTATTAGCAGCTGATTTTCAATACTAGCACCAACATTTGTATTTCTGAACAATGAAAAAAACTAAATATTCGTATTTGGCCAAACAGCAAAAATAACTGTAATTTAATGCATCCCTGTTCGCTAGTAATCACTCTAACGTGAACAAAGTGATTACTTGCATAATCCACAACATTTGCGGACAACAAACTAATAATTAACGGCAAGATACTGACACCATTACAAACGTATATATCATAACGTACCATTTGTAGCAGCTGATGTAGGCCTACTATCATCCTCCAATTCCTAGCAAACACAACCCAGCAACAAGCAAAATGAACAAAACAGTACTGGAAAAATGATAAACAAAAGTTATAGGTTAAATTGCCAATAGTCAACAGCACTCTCTCAGCCTGTGACCAATGCGAGCTGTGCACATTTCCATTTCCAATGGCTTCGAGCCAGCAGTTGAGTGCAAACACGGCTCAGATATATGGGTGGAGAGCCAGTCGTTTCCCTCAAACTGTCGTGCCCTTTCCTGGCAGTTGGACTGGTAACAAATTGTACTGCTTGGTGAGAGGCACATGTGTGTGAACAACTTGCCAAAGGTCATTTAAATGGCAGTGCACTGGCATGGAATCAAACTGGGAACATCTGGGTCACCAGTTCGACGTGCTACTGCTACAGAACCAAGCCGCACTACTCAAAGATGATAATTGTGTACAAAACAGTCTGTGGACACCACTGCGAAATTCAGATAAAGCTATTGTACACAAGATTGAAGAAGGTCAAAATTCCACTTGCTTTGATCTGTTCCGTATCTGCTGCACAACATAGTCCATGAGTTGTACAGCGCAAGTCCGTATCAAATTGAACAAATCCACAACATCTCATGACAAGATGTTGTACGGCTTGTTCTATGACCTGTTGTACAACAGATCCGGAACAAATTGAAGTAGTGGAGTCCAGGCCTGACAAATAATGTACACTCAACGTTCCTAGGTGGCCGGGTGTCGGACCGATTTGGATGCTTCACGTAGTACACTGCCTTTTTACGCGCAACAGCAGCTTGCTGTAGCACGTCTTAGCCATCGCAATTCTATCTGTCCATCTGTCTGTCCGTCACACAGCTGGATCAAAAAAATTTGCGATTTCCAGCTGATACGGCGTTGGCAGAGCGAGACAGGTCACATCTTCTATTGAAAATACTCTAATTAGATACTCTATGCCAGAGCACGAAAAAGAAATGTACTATTATATTGCCTCAATACAGCGAAAAAGAACTTTTTCAAAATTAAAACTATTAGCTAAAAGTATTAGAACTATTAAAAATATTATTACCATCAGCATATTTGTGATATGTTTATCTATGGTACACTGAACATGTTCAGGGTTGTTAGGTCATCCAAAATGCAGCTTTGGTGGAACTGAGTTTAAAGCAAGAGTTTTATCAAGTCATATTAACCCATCACAGTAAACCGCAATCCGATGGTTTGTTGTTAACGTTTCAGCGACCGCCGCCGCCTTCTTCCAACGAATTCAGCAGTGTTTACTTTATACCAAAACGTCACCAAAAAAACACAAATCGATAAACAGAATGACCACTTTCCAAGTCTCACGAAATTCCAACTTACAAGTGACTTTTCAGATAGGGCAAGCAAAGATCGTCAATATACCGACAAGATTTTTTCCCTGATAATTCCCTGACATTTCCGGGTTTTCCAGACTCGGAACAAAAGTTGTAATTGACAAATTCATACAACTTATTAGTCACCATTTCAACCTACGAGGCTATTTGAAGACGAAGAGGCTTATCTGGTATATATGAATGGGAGCAAACATTACCCGCTGTATCATTAATGAAATCAGTGGCTGGAAGTAGGTGAAATTCCCTGGCTCAGCTGTAGCCCCTGCACACACAACATTATACAGATATTACATATTATAACATTAATTTTAATACAACTCCAACTTGGTGAGTTTTATTAGGTTTGGCATTCCTTTGGGTAAAACCTGGGTTTTCTAAAAAAGTCGAAGTTGACAAGTTTTGGGGTTTTAGCTGGTCTCAAAGTCACCAGAATGAGCACTGATAAACATCTTCCATATCAAATAACTAGCTTCCCAGAGTAAAAAAAATCCCCCCAAAATTGCCAATTACCAGATTTAAAAGTTTGCAGCAGTTAACCATAATAAAATAGTTTGTTATCAGGAATGAAACAAAACACTAAAACTAGATTACATTTGTGGTCGGTTTTAAGCGACTTTACCAAAAAATGACCCCTCATGTCTGCTACATTCTGTTTCTCTGACTGTCTTAAGATGCATTTTCTGGCAAAATGTACTCTGTGTTTCTTGCATATGTTCCCGGATGTCTAAAGTCTGCAGAAAAAGAATGGATCACTGTAAGGAAACTCACTTGCAGCTGCGCTGGTCGACCCAGAGCGAGCATGAGCGTGCCATGGAATGCGACTGTGTGGTCTGTAGCGGGGCACTGGACGACCCTGCTCTCTGCATCTTACCATGTACTCCAACACTTCATGGTCCACCAGACCTTACACACCACCACAACATAATGTTAAGTACTTCAGTGGCTACCTGTAAGCCAGCCGATTCACATGCAGCTGAGATTCATCCTCCACAAGACTGTAACTGCATTGTCGGCACTGAACCAGCCTACCTACAAAAACTCTGTTCCTGTCACGGAAGTTGTGCAGCGCCAGCGACTACGTTCTGCCACTGATAGCGACCTCTGTGTCCCGCATGTTGCAACGGACCAATCTGGCCGACGAGCTTTTGCTGTGGCTGGTCCATAGCCGTGGAACCCGTTGCGGCTACCAGCACCAACACGTCAAACAGCTTTAAACGAGCATTGAAGACGTTTCTGCCACGAGTGACGTCTTGTTGCAAATAACAGCACTTACGACAAGAGAGCTATAGAAAAAGTCTATTTAGCGGCAACAGCAGCAGCAGCAGCACTAGCAGCAGTACTGAAGTAAATGCTTCAAATGGCTTTCAGTAAAAGATGTTAAATCAACAGCATGAGTGCTAATGCTTACTATCAGGAGCTGGACCGCTGTAGCCCGGAGGCGGCTGAGGAACATCGACACCATCATGCAATGCCTGAATACCACACCACAGCAGCAGGTCTTAAAGATGCGTCATACAATGCAACAGAAATGAACGAAAATGTCAGTTTGGTTCAATTGCTTTTAACAAGTGTACTAAGCGACCAAACAAAATTAAACTGAAATAAGTGAGCGCAGTTCTACTTGCGGCAATAGCTATTAATATGAAAAGCTGCTGAGACAAGGACCAGAATAATTTGGTAAAAGGTGAAATTGCTGATCGATACTGCTATCTGGTGAATTATAATCATCTTTTTTTCATACGTCAGAAGCAACTGCATGTTTGATCTGGTGGTTTGACCTCAAATATCCTCTCCCTCAAGAGGAAGGTCATTTCAATGCCATAGATGTCACCGTCAAATAACACTTAAGTCCGCTGAACAGCTTAAGCAGGATACACAAATGTGACAAGCTACACGACAGAGAAAGATGAAGAAATAAGTGAAATCGCTTGCACTGCAAAAGTGATTCCACTAAAAAGAGAAATATGTGAATCACGCAAGAGACGTTCATAGATACCTTGTGGAGCTGCCACTGGTAGCTGGTGAAGTGGCTGATTCGGTCATTCATCCTTATCTCATAAGCACTGTCATCACGCTCTAAAACACACATCCACATGTACATCAACCAATGGCAATTTTCCATGGAAATCAAACCTTGTTCAACTGATTGGCCCTAGATTTTTGCACTCTTTTTAATGACTTATATACAAATCAAATTTAAGTTTTTGCACCGTGTGTGTTAAGGACAGCACAATAATTCCAGAAGTCTCCCATATCTCACAATGGTAAAGAATCTTTCAATCATATCTTGGATCCAGATGCTGCACCATGAATATCTAATCACCTCTAAGTTCTGCCAAGTCTAACCTTGCCTGAAAATTTCAGCCAAATCCAGGTATGTAACTTTGTGTAATTCTGCTAAAAAATGGATAAATCACAGTATCACACACGACATACAGGCATGCTTAGTTTTTCTTCCTATCTTTTATCTAGTTTCAGTTATCGTGTAATGTTTCATATAACAGTTAAAAGTTTCCATTGCAATTTCTCTTATTTCAGTTCCTTTTAGAGCAGTTTAAATAATAAAAGTATTAATAGTAATGGCCACAACAATGTTTGAGGTTCTGTTATCATAGCAGTTAGGGATGCTAGTTATATGCGAATATGTGATTGCATATTTTGCCAAAACCCGGATATCGCACAGTTTCCTGCATATAATAACATTTTCACAATCGCATATCCAAAAATTTGCATGTATTTGCATGTATGCCACGAATTTCCGCATACGTGATCGCATTTTTTCAGCATTTTCTTGCCCAACGTTGTTTTAAGACCGTTAAATATTTTTGGCAACAAACAATTACCGGTCTTTGCAATTATACGTTGAATAAATTAAGTCAAAAATGTCAAAACTGCGCAGAACAGGCCTATAAATGATCATGATTATGATTCTCCCTCACTCGAAGTTGCATATGCCAGTAATATGTGGAAAAAAAATGCCGCATATAAGCGCATATTTTGCCTCAAAAAGTTCCGCATATTTTTTTGCAAAATTCTCCACTATACACCAGCATCCCTAAGCAGTGCACTGCCACTGCGAGAGTTCACAGTAGTTCATTTTATTGAGAGCAGCACGGGCCTGCCAAGTGGCCGCTGACCTTTAAACCAGGCCAATCAGCTTGAGCTTCAGTTCTGTCTAAACTGGCAGCTACGTTGCTATACTCATCATCGTCACTTATTACTACTCAGCCGAAAAGCTGATACTCATTATACCATCCCACGAGGATAGAAGGCTGAATTGACCTAACCGATTAGCTTCGTACCAAAATGGTTTACCTGCCCACAGGCAGTCACCCATCTAAGTACTAACCGGGCTTGCCATAAAGTAACTTCATTGATTTGACTCGACGCATAACAGGCCTAATGATGTTGCACTGGCCATATGCCACAAACTCAGTGGTCTATCCGCCTATAGGCTCAACGACCACAGAGAGTATGGCATTTCACACACCACCAACCCAAGGTAAAGATAAGGAAAGCATGCGAGGTGACCATTCTCCAGACAGTACAAAATTCCCTGGCAAATTTCCTGACATCATTCTTATGATTTACGGCACACCCGACCATTTTAACTGGTACTGAACTGTCGATTGACACAATTTTTCTGAAAGTTTTCGGGCAATTTTCGCTGTCAAGATTTCCCCCCCCCTGACATTTCCCTGATTTTGACGGAAATCCCTGACATTTCCCTAACAGCTGTAAAATTCTCTGCCGTTTCCCCGTTGGTGATCAGACTGATGACGTACCATTGGCATGTGGTCGGTGTGGTCGCATTCGTGGTGTAGATCCAGCTGCTGCAGCACTGGCACCAGTCTCAGCCTGGATGTTGTCACCATCATCATCATCAGCTGTAAGCAGATCTACCAGAGACAGTTGGTCCACGCTCGGCTAAAACACCAACCAACAGTTGTTGTTGTCATAGCCCACCAAATCCTCTTTTCTCATAACTCATCGTCAACGTTGAGGAAGTGATGCTTGACGATGCTGAAGACGACACACAAAGAGTGAGTGATACAAAGTAGTTTGCAGCCATTGTGCTGGATAGACTGTCATCGGGTACAGACGTCGACACGCCATGCCAAGGCTTGTTGTTGATGTTCTTTAAAATTAGGTCGCTGGAAGACAATTTCTTTAGTCTTAATTAAGTTAAGTATCATTTTGTTGACCAGAGCCCAATCCTTAACATCTTGAAACTCTTGATCAAGACCCACATCAGAGTCGGCCGAGACAACAAGGGTTGTATCATCAGCAAACTTAAACAATAAGTTTAACTTAGATAAAGGGTGCAAACCGCTTTCCATGATGGCATACAACATTGGCCCAGCACATTTAGACATCAAGGCCCATACACAGAAACTCCAGTCAGTTTTATTCCGTTAAGACCCATTGATAACCCACCCCCCTACAAATTTAGTCCAATTATGGTTTCTTGTGCGATTAATAATGATATATTTTGTTATGGCTGGGATTCCAACCCCTCAAACCTAGAAATTTGGAAATTTCTGAAGCTGTACTTATTTAATGTGGATGGCATCTAGCATCTAATGACTTACATTCACAAAAATCCTAAAACCCATCAAGCTGTGCCTTATAAAAATATTTCTAAACAATTTCCAAAAAGAAAATTTTTTCAAAATGCTTCCATGCAGGATTTTCAATAGCCCTGATTCTTTTCACGTCAGCCAGCTAACAGACACTGTAATCAGGCAGAGCAAAGCAAATAAACCAAAACTGCCTGGGCTACAACAAAGATTAGGCAAAATATATCAAAAACCTGGAACGATCAGATTTAGATAAAAGTGTCCTCACGCTTCTGAAGAATCACTAGTCATTTGCCAGCACCCACTGATGGAGAAAACAAGTAATATGAGTTAATGCTCATGAGATGCACAAGAGCTTATGGCAGTTCCTGTTCACAGCTAATATCGGTTTACCTCCATCCATTTCATCGCACTTTACTCTTCTGCAGCCCAAGAATCGCACAAAATCACAAAAATCCTCTACTTTCTAGGTTCAAGGTCATGCAAGGTCATCGATGTTGATACCATTAACAAGCACGTCACCATTGCTTGTACAGCCAAATTTTGCCAAAAAAACAGGTCATTCAATGCCATCTTACCTTAGGTTACCGCTAAGATAGGGTACCCACAACTTTAAACCTTCCTATAAAAATAAGTTCCATTTCATAAACTCTAACACTTATTCTTAAAAATACCCAGTCCTTTCTTCTTCAGACGCCATCAACATCGTAGTAATCAGTGTGGTAGTTATTAAGATATAGCCAAAAAAGGAACCTTAACCTTTTCTTATCCCTTTTTCTATAACTACATTGAGGCCCCCAATTACATAAAGGTGCCCCTGTAATCAATCGCTAATGATCGAGCTCATATTTTTCATTAAGTTTCCATAAAAGTATATATCACCACAATCCCTATATGCCGCATAAATGAATGCGATATTTGGTATTTCTGGCTGTTTGTTCGAACTCATGTACTTTGACGAAATGTGCAATTTTTTTTCTGAAAGGGGCCACACCTCATATTGACCTACTTAGTCAAAATTCACATTTTCCACTAAGTCTTGATATGCGAATCCGGTACTGTTGGGAATCGTATTGAATAAGGGTTCCAGCAGTCCAAACCGTTTCCAAATCCATTCAGTAGTTTAGCTAAAAATTGGGGTGTTCACGCTAAGTAATATATAGAAATACCAAAATTTCCATATCGATCGCATAACGAGTTAGTTGCGTAGCACCGCCTTGCGAATGCTGTAAAGTTACGCTTACACCAGGTCTATGGGTCAGGCTTGCATTTGCCCCTCTCTCCCCCTCGTTTGGGGAGACCCCCTCACCAAGTGGCATAAAATGTTGTCACAAAATACTAGAGACATTAAGCTATGATGCGATGAAAACCTGAAGTCTCTGTCTCACCTGGTCTTGAAACGGTACCGGGTTGTGACAGACAGACAGACGGACGAACAGACAGAATTACCATAGCTAATATGTGCTATAGCTATGCTAGCTCTCGCACGTAAAAACTTTAAAAATGAAAGAATTTCTAACTTTGACCTTAGATCGGATACTTGGCATACCATCATTTAATTCATCAATCTCTACATCTCTACACATCAACACATCAAATTTCATTCAAATCGAACAGCACACAAAAAACTTTTTGTGGACGAACTGACATACATGCAGATAGTAGACCAGATTTATTGGGTCAAGTCAGTGCAGGAGTACACCCAAATAGACTTAAGTTAGTACTTTGCTTACTGATGAAAGATGTACAGCTGACGGCTGGTGAGGATCTCTGCGACCTACAGAACTCATCAACCGACTGCGAGGACTTGGACCTCCTAGCAGTCACAACAACATCAAGTCTAGTCAAGACAAGCTTAAACATGTTATCAACAAGGCCAGAAATGTAATGAATGGCTCAATGTATAATGAGTGGTACATTACAAAGAACATCATAAGCCATATGTAAATGAAACGATTGAACATTTTTGGAAACAATTAGGCTCCATCAATGCAGTGAAGGGTAACCATGTCGAACAGTTGTGTTTCCAATGTTTAACAGGACCATCAATTAACTAAGGTTAATTAATCAATTCAGAAATGCGCAATTGCTAGACCTATGCAAAGCATCCATTACACTTAGTATGTGCCACCTGGGATCTCAAGCAAACAGAATCTTCAAACAATCCAACTCTACCAACGTTTTGAAATCCTTCTGCAGAACTTGCATCAACTCCCTGTCTCTGTGGGTGGTATACTGTTTAATTTTTTACAGTACAGCATAATACAATAAAAAACAAAAATCCAAAAATCTTGTAATTTGAAGACCAAGACCAAAAATATCTATGCCGATAATCAAAAGCAACAAAAAAAACATAATAAGGGCAAAAAAACAACACATTATGTTTTTAAAAAGATTACGCAAACAGAGAGTAACTCTTTAAATGCTTTAGCTGACACATTTTACGAGTTCATAACATCATCAGCGAAAACATAATGACACAGAAATAACAGCAGGTCAACGAGATAAAGTTCAAGAACAGGATCAAGACCAAGACCACTGACCAAGACCGGTGGTCTTACTGACTAGCTAAGTTGGCAAATGTAAATCAACTTCAATTTTCAGACACGCTGCAAAAAATGAGTCCCAGTTTCAGGTAACTACAATCTGCGAAAGAGAGCCAATTTGAATAGCAGTTGAAAATTTGGGGCAAATATGCGCAATAAAATAACCCTTAATCAGAACGCTAACACTAACCATAACCTTTAACCTTAGTACTGGACAACAGATATGCAGATGAGATATGCCTTGCAATCTCACTGCCTTGCAAATTGCACTGACTCAAAACCCAAACTAAGTGAGTAGTTTTTGACAGCACATCAGTATTAGAAGCCATTTAATGCCATAAACAGTTAAAAGCATTTATAGCAAGAAGCCCAGCTGTCGCTAGAGAAGAAGCGCTACAGCCTTCACAGTTTTTGTTGCAGTATTGACCTTCAAGGTCATCCAAGGGCAATGATTTTCATGACAACTGAAAGAGAGAATGTCACTTCCTATTAGAGATTAATAGTAACCTTGGTCCTATCTCTAACCAATTCTGAGACATCGCCGGTTTTCCACTGAAAAATGCACATTTTTCCTACCCCTCCATTCAACCCCAAATTTGAAAATGTTCACCCCCCATTCTGTTCATCTGTTCATCGATTCATGTTCATCCCCCAAATTCTGTGTGCAGAGAGTCTCTACACAGGGCTGACTACTCACACAAAAAGTTTTCCCCTAAGAGCTAATGCTTAGCCACAATACATACATTACATACAGAGACAGACAGACAGACAGACAGACAATAATCGTGCAATAGATGCGCTCTACAGGATAGCTGTGGCAGCTATGGCATACCAAAAATGCAAAACCTCCAAAACTGAAATTCACTTATCTCAAACCATTATGGAAAGTATACTAAACCAAATTTATGATTATCAGCAATAAGTCATATGACGCACCACACGACATGCGAGCAGTTCTAGGCTGGCGCCTCCTGGTGGAAGTGTTGGAACTTCCATTTGCAGCACTGGGCTCAGTAGCATTATCCGAATACGCAGTAACCTGCAACCAGCAGCATACCAGTCATCAGCTGTGCCAAGGCTCACGCATCTCCCCCAAATCTCACACATTTTCAGTCAAATCACGCTTTTCCACCCGCCTAAAGTTTAATCTCACGCATTGTTATTTTTCTGTCTGTTACACGATGCCATAGTTTTCATAAGTACGGCAGCAGTGCTCAATACAAAATAATTTGCACAAAGTACCAACATTACTTCGAAGCGACAAAAAATTATTCTCACTAGGTGCAATTTTGCACCTAAAAATGAACAAAAATGTCTTGGCTTCCATTAAATAAGATAAGTTCAAAAAACTAGATGGTCGTTACCACTCCGTTAACTGTTATGCCTCCGCCAACATGTGACAACTCGAAGGCTAAAAAGTGCATTTTGGGGCATATTTGACCCCACTCTGACCTTGACCCCAAAATTGCATTCATCCTTGCCCCAAAGTCCCCTAGCAGTGGAAGTTTGGTCAAATTCCATCAACAGATACCCATTAGTATAGTGCTTAGTGCAGTGTGTAGTGCTTAGTGGCGCCATATGGCGAATAACCTTGCTAACAGTGTTTGTTCTGGACAAACGCACGCATGCACGAACACTCTGGAAACATAATGCCTCTGACCACCACATTGGCAGAAGTATAAAAATGCATATACATAAACAAAAATTCCACAATGTTAATTATCATAAACGAGAAAATGTGACAAAATCTCATAACGTGAAAAGCATACTGTGGAAGATTGCTGCTGAACTTGGTTAGCTTCAGTACGCAAAGCAACATCCATTGCTGTGAGTGGAGCTGCAAACGTAAGGCGTGGAGGCCCGAGATAGACCCCTGAAACAAAGATATCACATAATGTCTTATAACGTGCAACAAATTCCAACATTTACACATCTGCTAACATCAAAATAAAAATAAAATTCTGAATTGAACAAGCATCACCTCAAAAGTAGTACTTCAATTACTTAAAATCTTAAGATCATTAATTAATCCATAGTAAACTAGAAATTTGGGGCAAAGTCCAACGTGAGTCTGCCCGGCGCCCTAAGTCCAATTGGGGGAAATTAGAGAGGGGGGGGGAAATTTTCCCGGCATCAAAGTCACGTGGCCCGAACTCAAATGCGTTGGTATACGCCGAATGCGCACCGTCGACTTAGGATAGGTCAACATGAGCGCTTATAACTTTGTTCGTAGTGGACAGAATTTCACAAATTTTTTTTGTTCAACACCGAAAGGATCGTTCTCATAAACGCCGTTTAGATTTTGTCACTATATTCATCGATTCCAGAGACATAAAACGTACTAAATTTTGGACGTTTTTTGCCCTCCCAAATTTTAAGGCGGGCAGTGCCCCCAAAAGTTGTACTTGCGTTAACACCCCAACCTAGAGACACGTCAAGTGCAAAAGTTTCGTCAGGCTAAACCCCCTAACTCCGAAGTTATAAGCGCACCTTTATTGCATTTTAAGCCAATTTGTTGACCCCCCTATGAAAAAAGTTGTAAGGGGGGGCCCCTGTCCCCGGTGGGGAGTGCGCTAGTAAGACTTGGTCATTCTCTAGCACGTGTAAAAATTTGGTGGCGCAGCACCCCCTAGGGGCCGAAATATGTTCTTCCGAAAAATGCGACTTTGGGTAGATCAACATGAGCGCTTATAACTTTGTTCATGGTGGACCGAATTTCACAAGGTTTTTATTGTTCAAGGCCAAAAAGATTGCTCTCATCAACGCCGTTTAGATTTTGTTGCTATCTTCATCGGCTCTAGAGATATTCGCGGTCAAACTCAAAAACTGTCGTAAAAAGTACTAAATTTTGGACGTTTTTTGCTTTCCCAAATTTTAAGGGGGGCGGTGCCCCCAAATTTCGTACTTGCGTTAACACCCCAACCTAGAGATGCGGCAAGTGCCAAAGTTTCGTCGGGCTACACCCCCTAACTCAGAAGTTATAAGCTCTCCTTTATTGCATTTTAAGCCAATTTTTGACTCCCCTTTGAAAAAAGTTGTAAGGGGGCCCCACCCCCGGTCAGGGGTGCGCTAGTAAGACATGGTCATTCTCTAGCATGTGTAAAAATTTGGGGGCGCAGCACCCCCTAGGGGCCGAAATATGGTCTTCTGAAATATGCACTTTCGGTGGGTACGATTTCACATCGAGATCTCCAAGGTTACTGGACCAAACTTCACCGAACTTGTTTCGCCTAATGCAGGAGGAATCACGGTAGATGGAATAAAAATCCGACTTTGAAAATCTTCATCCATTTCGGAGATATTCGACGCCGAACTTCGAAGTCGTCCGAAATCGGGCTAAATTTTGCATGTTTTTGGCCCCTGAAATTTTTTTGGGGTGTGCCCCCCAAAATTTTGGACCGGCATTATAAAATTGGGCCTTGTAGTGACTATCGTGCAAAATTTCACGCCGGTCAGCCCACGCATCTCGGAGATCTCACGTTGCAAAAAAAAAAATATCACGGGTAAAACTTAAGTCCGCTCCACAAGCTATCGCTTCCGGCCGGACTAACTAAATAACAAAGCCTTCAAGCTGATTGCATCCATATCTGCACAGTACCTACCTGGTGCACAACTTGCAAACAATATGCATTCAATTCCTCAGAAAATGAACTGAATTAAAAGCTCAATAGACCAACAGTCCAATACGATACATCACCGAGATCAAATGAACAATAACAGATAACAGGTGTACTAAAACAAAATGAAGCAGGCATAAAAAACGTCTTCCAATAGGGAATAAGTGTCTATTAAACCACTGCTTGAAATGCATACGTTTGTTCAACACTCACTTATCCTACTCCAGATGATAACATTATTTCAAGCACACATCACTAAATGATGATACTAACCACCTCCAGTAGACATACGAGCTGTTCTCTTCCTTCTCATGAGTCTCTCGGAGTTTCCAGCTTCTGCTGCGGAGCTGCTGGGCTCCAAATTGCTCCTCTGCTGTCCATCACTTGAGTCAGCAGCGATCCGCTGGGCTGGATATCTTGTAGGTGACCTTACCTCGTCGTCGGAGTTGATCACCACGACACAATCATCAAACGCAATGGCCGATTCTGCTTCATGTCGACGAGAGCTGTTTCCATCCCGAGTGGTGTCCCGACCGGTGCAAACGCTTTCGGGTGGTGTATGAAAACTTGCTTCACCACTGTCGCTGTTGTCACTGACAGTCCTTTGAGCATATAATGGCTTTCTCTTTAAACGTTGTGCGTCTGACTCACTCTCAGGCACAGCAGCAGCAATACCAGCCCGAGACTGACTACCAGTGCGACTGCGAGATCTCTTTCGTAGCAACTGATAATTTCTTAATTTATCTCTTCCATGGATTTCATCACCGTCGACGATGGCTGAAGATTGACTGGTATTCTCAACAGCTGGTGTGGGTAGCTGATACCTGGAACGACTGGTAGAATGTCGTCGCTTGTCTTTCCTCACATCCCTCGACTGGTCGGAAATGGAGAGAGAGCTGGTGACAGCATTTTGTTGAATGTCGGCTTCGAGAATGGCTGAAGTGCTACAGCCGGTGCCAGCCAAAGACGACGTATGGTCGATTCCACGTCTCTTCTGGTGGAATGGATTAGATGTTGATGTAGCAGATTCAGACATGCCTCTTTCATCAGACATGCTACTGCCAGTAGCTGGCAGCTTTCCGGTTTGGCCTTGATGACCTCCACGATAGCAATCTTTCGAGCTACTTCCCATCGTGCTCATTCGAGCAACACCCATACTTGAAATGCATGAGTCCGAGTTTTCAGCTGACTGTGTCTTTGACTGCGTTGCGATGAGATAAGTTGGCCTGCTAGTGCATGCCAACTTTTCTGATCTCGGTTTTGTATTCAAAACAGATCTGGGGCCTTCCAGAGAATTTGTCAAGGTACCATCAGTAAAAAATGCCATAGAGGAAGACTGGGAGAGACCAACTTGGCTCATCCTTTCATTTGGTGCATCAGGTACCTCGAAAGTTCTATCGAAAAAGTTATCACCATGCCTGAATCTGTACTTCTTTAATATGGATTCCACTCTGCCACCATTGGGTACTGTCAAGGTCTCTGTATCTTCACTATTTCCAGTGTTGCTATTAACTTGTATATCATCGAAGAAGTCCGCAAAATCATCTGAAGCAGCATTAGACTGAACTTCGTCTGCATTTCTGGCTCCATAACTGGCAGAAAATGATGAAGGTTTATGCTTATTTTTTGTGCCCTTCATTTCACTGCATCTAAGCTGTGAGTTTGTCACTTCACTGTTTAGCACACCGGCATTCCTTCGTCGTGCTGATGGAGAGAGATCACCTAAGAAAGAATCGACCAAACCATGAACACCAAATTCGTCACCGTCTGCAGAAACACCTATGTTTGGAACATGTGACTCTTGGATGACTGATGCTGAAGGCAACAGATCATCAAACTCAAATGGTCCCAACTGATGCTCACTCTGAACTGGAACTTTGTCAGAAGTATCCGTAGATGAATAAGTATAGGGCAGAGCCTGATGAGATGTGCTAGCCTGACCATCTTTGCTAGTTTTATGAGTCTGCCGTGTGGATGGAACACGGTGCATTGTTTCCTTGAAATCATCCTCTGAGTCACTGGAGCTGAAAAACCTCGAAACTTCTCTTCCATTCCCATACACTCTCCTCTTTTTACCAGTTCTCGGACCTCTGAAACTGCCTGTGCTACTAGCTAGAAGATCACCTTGACCAGTTGACTTAAAAGTTTGTGCTTTTATCCTCTTGCTTTTGTTGCAGTTAACCTTTGGGGCATACTTTGCTGACGGCACAGCAGTCTCGACTGGTTCACGCAAATCAATTTCGGAGTTGGTGTTCCTCGGTTGATCAAACATTTTCTCTCCAGCTTCAGAGGATAAGGCACATGCTGAAGGACTTGACTCGTCGACCGAATTGTCCATCGTGAAGTTGTTGGTAAAATATCGATCCATAACAGACTCTGCATAAACACATGCAACCATTTACTGGAAACTAGCAATGTTCCCTGGTCTCCCAAACTCCAGTAATTACTTTTGTTACATCTAAATGCAACTTCTAATGTTGAATTGACAGTGTCAGATGGATTCATGAAACTTTTGTACCCGAGAACTTTCGTTACACGGAAACAAAAGTTCCATAAGTTGAACTTTCATCCCCTGAAACTTTCGTTCCCTGACACTGATAATTACTGAACCCCATATCCTTACATAGTGCTTATTGTTCAGTGAAAAAGCTCCAATTTTGTGGCACTCGCTAGATGTATATATAGCTAAAGTTTCAACAGGATATAATAATAACTAGGAAGCCCAGCTGTTGCTAGAGAAGATGCACTACAGCTTACATACAGTTCCTGTTGCAATACTGACCATGTTTGATGATTTTTATCTCATCTGAAAGGGCGAGATATGGCTAGTTTTCCGTTGAAAACACACATTTTCCTACCCTTATCTATTCAATCCCACATTTGAAAATGTTTCCTTGCACTGCATCCCCGAAATTTTGTATGCAGAAAGCATTGGCACAAAACTAATTATCCATGCAAAAAGTTTTCCTCTATGACCCACAATACATCCGTTATGAACAGACAGACGGACGGACGAACGAGAGACAGACGACAATGGTACCATCAACGCCTACAGCGTAGTTGCAATTTAGAAAGCATGTCAAAAAGTGAGTACAGTATAGACCTAATTACGCGTGAAAGCAACTACTGCTTTTAGCGCATCTTAGCCATCACAATTCTGTCTGTCTTTCTGTCTGTCAAAAACGGTGCAAGCTAGGATCACCAAATCTTCACCGTCGTCTGCCTGGAAGACTCTAGTTTCAAGAACCATAAAACTTTTCCATAAATTCAAAGGGGGTCACCCTGAACGAGAGCGCTAAATGGGAGGGGGGTAGGCAAAATTTGCGATTTTTGGTCAACAAGTCGCTGTATCTCAGTAACGATGCGAGATAGTGCCTAGGTTACTATTAATCACTAACAGGAAGTCGTACACTAGCTCTCGATTGGCGCCAAATTCAATGACCTTGAACGCCAAAATAGAGGGTTTTATGGATTTTTTTGGCAATTTCGAGCTGCGACACAAGTCTATATCATTCACAAGTTGGCGCCACGCTACTATCGTTATGTGATCCAGATAGAGAATTTGGTATTTGTATATTAACTTAGCATGAACACCCCAATTTTCAGCTGAACTACTGAACTGGAACTGCTATAGGCTTTCGTGCATCTCATGAACATCAGCCCAAATTTCTTGTAATCAATGTTAGGGAACGAAAGTTACATGCTAATTTTGATGTTGAGAACAAAAGTTCCAGGAGACGAATGTTCCAGGGAACGTAAGTTTCAAGGAACAAAAGTTCCACATATGGAACTTTCATTCCCAGGAACGAAAGTTCTCGGGTATGGAAGTTCCAGTTACCGTCAAATGTACTGAAGGCAGGAAGAAACTCAAATAGTCAATGTTAAAGCAAAATGTATGATTACACAAAGATACACGACAAAGTTAATAACGAGGTTAGAGTAAGGGATTCAGTTTGTGACCACATATCTAGGCAATAAATGGTCTATGCACAATAACTGCGGAGCAGCTCGACGAAGCACTTGCCCTTCGTATAACTTCACACGGTTTGAAAACGAAGAAGAAGAAGCAGTTTTGCTGCGATGTCACAATGATTAACTGTTAACTTCCGTCTCTCCCTGTTAGTTAAGTATGTAAATTATGATAATTTAAACTGGTGTTTCAGCTTGTGGCGTCAGCTCTCAAAGCGAAGAGCAGCCGTGTGCTAAAGACATCGACGCAACTTATATATTTCACCGGCTATCATTGCTCAATTTCTACACACCCAATGTTAAAAATGGTACTACTTTATTTTTTTTCTACACCATCAATTCTTTATAGAAACTATTCTTCAAAATCTGCCTAAAATACGAACACACAAAAAAGTCTTCACAGTTTACACTCGCCAACGACCCATAGATGAAAATCACCGTAAACATAGATAAATAAACTAACGTACTTGCGAAACATTAATGCCCCTCTTAAGGGGATGTCAGACGAACGACAAAGTCGGCCGACTTTTGTGGGCGTGGTTTAGTTGCCTGACAAAATCGGTCGACAAAATCGGTGAACTATGACACACGGCCGATATTTTTGTCTGCTACTTCGTACGATATCAGCTAGCACAACAGCTAAATGCAGATCGCAAAATAACACTTGCATCACTTTTTTCTGCATCTAATGAACGAAAATAAATAACAAACACAAAAATAACTAAAATAAATATTCATTTTCCGTTGTAAACAATCACCTTGACAATATGAACAAAATTTGTTGTCCGATATACAAAAAGTCGGCCGACATAGTACATGCTCTATCTTGGCCGACAAAATCGGGCGATTTTCAGTTTTAGTTTCAAATTATAAGCTCGATAAGCAGAAGCTTTTATTGCTTATCTCTCGCAATCATATGTTCGTCCAGACGTTTCTTAAATGACTCAACCGAGTCTGCTGCAATGACATTCTCTGGTAGTGGATTCCATATGCATCTATTACAATCTGACTGAAAAACTTCTGCCTGCAGGTCCTGTTGATTGGTTGTTTGAAGATCTTTTTACTGTGTCCACGAATGTGAGCTGTTCCAGGCGCAGTAAAAAATACTTTCTACTATAGTAAAAAGGCCTACATATTGATACTAAAAACACAAAATCCAAAAAAAATTACAACAAAACATTTAAAAGCACAAAATAAAAAATGTTCCAAATTTACATAACAACTGTGCATAAAAAGCTCCAAATTTTATATTAATTACACAAAAACGACAACGCACTGGCGGCACTGCAGAATTACTGCAGTTACAGTATTCAATCAATCCAGTTTAATTCAGACGTATAAGGTCCATAGAACTACACAACTACAAATGTATAATAAAAAGTGATAAAAAAGAAAAATAAAACACTAATACACATGTATGGTTAAGAACCACTGAACAATCTTATTACTCGACCTAGAACACTGTTTAGCAAAAAGAACACGAGAGTTATGGACCACAGTATCTA
>Ga0056128_1000832_pt1 | contig 31023 bp, 21 predicted proteins | sample WorMetLIZISLAND2_FD_71113 | JGI IMG/M metagenome (GOLD analysis project Ga0056128, IMG submission 71113) | Marine gutless worms symbiont microbial communities from Max Planck institute for Marine Microbiology, Germany - Olavius geniculatus... ...
CCGACTTGGGCTGTATGCTAGCTTAATTGGGCTTCGCCCTCGCCGGCTCAAAGTGCCGTCAAGGGGATGAGCTCCCTCGCAATGGACCTAGCTGTCTATGCGGAATCTTCTTCTTCTTCAATAAAGCATATGATAAATCAAAATATCGCAGATAAATTTGTCTTGTACAACGATTCCACAGTGCCGCTAAACATTAAAATTACGCTGATGAAGACTGTTTTCTGCATTTCAATCCTGCGTTCTTGCAACTGATTGACATTGCGAACTTTTGCTTACTGCACAATACGATAGGCCCTTATAAACGTTTAGCAATTTGCTGGCATTTTATACCCGTGCTTCGCATTCTGCTATGAAGAATAAAAATACGAAGAGCCACAAAAATCAGTGTTAGACGACGATGAAACCGTACTTAATATTATGCTAAACCATATTTCTAACCTTAACCATTGAAATGACGGCCCTTTGGTATGGCGGGCCGAATAAAAGTTTTATGACGGGACGTTGGCATTTGCTTGCGTAGACTGGATAAACTAGTAAAACAGCTTTTTGCGGAATTCACAAAATACCGCGTCGTTGTAACTCGCAAGCTACTCGCGTCTTTCCCAAACACGCAAGAAGACAAACCACAAATATCGATACCCCCGGAGCTCCCCTAAGCTCCAAAACAGACGAGATTGACTCTAAACAGGAAGGAAAAGGTCGGATAGAAAAGAGAGAAAGGGGGAATCGTAGGGTCTATGGCTGATATAACTTACCCATGATGACGTCTGATCTCTCTTGCGTGCTAAGCGGCAGTCGAGACACAACTGCTGTCATGCGCCAGTGTTTGAATGGAGGGGAAATGGGAAGGTGAAGTCAAGGGCAAATTGTTTCTCAGCTCCCAATAGCCTCCAGAGAAGTCTGCACTATGCAGAAGTCAGGCGTGACCATTACCGACGGTAACGTGACGATTCATACAGTTCTCTCATGCCTGGAGTGTTAGTTCTGCGTACGTGGCGTAGGCCCTAAGTGGTAGAGTATTTTATCAGTGCTGTATATTAGCCCTATAATGACCCGCTTATGAAATTACGTCATGGCTTTTTAATTTCGGCTTTACAAAACGATTATAGCAAACAAAACTAGCAGTATTTTCGGCCAAGGTTAAATTTACGACGATGCATATTGCTTAGCGTACCGTACGTTATTCGACTGTTCCGCCTTCTCCAGCAGCGGCTATCCTTTCCACCCGCCATGTACATAAATTGTCAACCGTGGCATTAAAGACGAAAACCGTTACGCAATCTCACCGACAAGCACTGATGTGATTACTGGACGTTCAAAGTCGCTTATCATTTCTGATTGTCGCTGCTGCCCACGCTGTTCATGCCAGCTTACCGTACGTCACTCAGTCAAGAGCACGCCAGATTTTGCATGCAGTGGGGGAAGGGTTCAAAAACCCCTCTGTTTCCTAGATTCGATGAAGAGCCCGGCTGCCAAACGCCTTGGTCTATTTCGAGGTTAAAATGATGCATTTTACGGCAAAAATCACACACACAAAATTTTATGAGTTGTTGGGTATTATTACGTGACATTACATAATATAAAAATAAATAATAAAACAATTTTTTTCGTCCCCCCATTCTAGTTTTTTTTGCCGGCTGCAACCGGGAGCACAGTTTTTTTCTTTAAGCTTTATCATTTTGCAGCGCATTACAGAACACCGTGTCTCAAAAATGTGCGAAATTGTTTTGTCAGAACCTCGTCAAATTTTTACCAATTCTGATAATTTGTGGCACTTAGCCATCTTTTATCTTCGGCTGTGAACCTTGGTGACGAAAGAACCTCGCTTGCTAACCTCTGTGCACTACACGTAGGCCTAATTGATGGGGTTAGGGTCAGGGTCTTGTCGTGTAAACACCCTATAATTTTATTCGTTCCAGAGATACGGGTGTTCGCGGTCAAACTGAAAAGTTGTCGTAAATCGCCAACTTTTAGCAAATGTATTTAAAATACACGTGCTAATGCTAGACGTTTGCTGGAAGTGCGCTGGACGTTTGCTGCCGTATGTTATAATGAATCTGGACGTTTGCAGGATCGTGTAAACACCCTATAAGACTCAGACTCTGTGGCCTAGGTGGGAGAATCTTTAGAGCTCACACGAAAAGCAACTAACGAATTGTCGAAACTGGATTATAGCGGTTGCCTCGCTGACGTACGGGTCGGCGTAATTCTTGCCTGTCAGGAGGAAATTAGAAACGTGGACAGTTGTGGGACAATAGACGCGACTCCGGCTGCATTATTAACGCCGTTGTTCTCGTTTGCCAATTGCCATAGCTTAGGCCAGCAGTATGTTGTAGTTAGACGCGACATTTTTCACTCCCTTAAGAGCAAGAAACTGCTGCGTATAAAGTCGATCAAAAAAAATTCAGGGCAAAACCCAACGTGAGTCAGCCTGGCGCCGTAAATCCGATTGGGGGAAATTCAGGGAAGGGAAGCTGAAATTCTCCCCGTATAGCAAAGTCACGTGGTCCGAACTCAAATGCATTATCAGCGCGCGCTGTCGACTTATGGTAGGCAAACATTAGCCGCGTAATCTCTGGTGTTTGTGGATCAAAGTTCACCATTTTTGCGTACATAACGCGGAAGGGTTTTTAGTTGATAACGTCTTTTTCCGCTTGTCGATAATTGGGTGTTTACACGATCCAGCAAACGTTTAGCAAACTTCCAGCAAATGTATTCAAAATGCACGTGCTAATGCTGGACATTTGTTGGACGTTTGCTGGATCGTGTAAACACCCTATAACTCTATCCGTTCCAGAGATACCGGTGTTCGCGGTCAAACTGAAAAGTTGTCGTAAATCGCACCCAATTTTGGACGTTTTATGCCCTTCTAAATTTTAAGAAAACTGTGCCCCCCTCCCAAAAATTTGTACGCCCGTTATCATCCCTATCTAGAAGCACACCACGTGGCAAAGTTTCATGAAGCTATACTCTCACTGGCTCCAAATTTTTTGCGGCTAATACGCTGAATTTTAAGCCATTTAAACCCCTTTTGAAAACGACTTGTAAGAGAGACCCCAGTCATTGATGGAGGTGCGCTGACAAGACTTGGTCATTTTTTAGCGCGTTTAAAAATTTGGGGGCGGAGCACCTTTTAGGGGCCGAAATGGTCTTCTAAAAAGTCGATTTGGGTGGGTACGATTTCACCACGAGATCTTCGTGATTAATGGACCGAAGTTCACCGAACTTTCTTCACCCAACGCGGGAGGAATCGCGGAAGAAAATGTATTTGTTTGATTTTGAATATCTTCATCCATTCCGGATATGTTCGCCGTCTAACTTTGAAGCCGTCAGAAATTACGCCAAATTTTGCATGTTTTGGCCCCTACAATTTTTTGGGGGAGAGCCCCCAATCGACAGCTTCGAAAACTGTAATGTATGTTTAAGCCTGACGTATGTTTTGCGGTAGCATAGCATATAACTTAGAAATTCAAAGTTTCGGAAAATCGCGAAAAACTGATCAAACATAACCGTAGTAGGCCTACTTCCTTACTGCTTATGCAGACTGTCGACGTTACGTCCACGCGTTTAGACTATTTTGGATCTGAGTCTGCGAGTAAAGCAGTCCATCGTCCACACCACACGGTTTTCAATGTTTAAGTTGCCTTCTAAGTTCTAAAATTGTCTTGCTTGCTGTTCGCTTAACGCTAAAAAGCTGTAACGAGTCGCAATAAGATTTTTCCTGCTTTTTCGCGTGACTATAAATTTCGGTTCGGTCACTGGCGGCTTTTTATCGAGTCGCTTAACGCAAATGAACGTAGGCCTATCTAATTCGTCGCTGAGGAAAACCGATTTAGCACTTAACACACTTCTTAGATTTTATTAATTGGACAAGGTCACCGAACGCTTGTAAACCTGTAATGCTTTATCGCTGTAAAGTGGGCGAAAAGAGCATTCGGCGTCTCCAGAATAATTGAGATTCATCTAATCTGCAGTAAACTCCAGAAAATCAGACTGCTAGAACCAAAAATGATAAAACAAAAGCCCAGCGGTTGCTAAGGAAGGCCGACCGTACTATAATGTACAGTGACCGGCCCTCGCTACATTTAATCCGTTATTTACTTATTTAGGCTTAAAAATATCAAGACAATACCCTTAGTTGTCATAGGCCTACTTACACTTCCGGTTATCGTAATTAAGTAACTGTTTTCGCGAACATGTAACCTATGCAAATTGCGGCCAAATAGCTGCAGATAGCGACATGGTTATTGGTTAACGTACTACAGGATACAGCAAATAGAGTTCTAGCCTATTTGTTTTTTCTCAGACAACTTGTTGCAAAGACGTACCGTTTAGCCACAATGCACAAATTACAAACAACAGACAGACAGACAGACAGATGGACGGAACCTTGTACCAAAATCGGCCAAAAACTCGATTAGGTTATTATTGTTAGTATTTTTAGTATTATTATAGGTATTGGTTGTGGTGATATTGATGTTAATTATGTGACAGTGGTTGTTTGTAATTGTGTGTCAGAAACGCCGCTATGGCTGCTACTGCATGTCGCTCCGATTCGCAACGAGAAGGACGTTGTCGTTTTGTTTCTTCTGACGTTCAAAGATATCACCGCGCTAAAACAACCTATCGAGGACGAGACCGGCAAAGGTTTGACAATACAATTATACCACAATACAATAAAATATATTATATATAGGCCTAAGCAATGCAAGATGTAAAGAATATGACGTATGCATGTAACTTAATCTGCTCTCAACGCCTGAGACTCTTAGGGAAAAAATAGATCGATAGTCGCACATCATTACATAAGCTCCGTTCACTGTTCTTATATATCGTATCATACGTGTTAGAAGCAGCGGTATGCGCTAAAAGATCGTGGTGGCAATAAGTTTCAATTTTCATTTGACAGACAGCTGAAAATTTCGGACAATTTTCGGCGAGTAGGCAAAATGCCAATTCTGCCCCTAATTTTTCCAGAATTGTGTTTAGCTCCAAAGTATGCATTTTTGCACAAAAATAACGTTTACAAGAAATTGTCCCACAATTATTTTCAATTTGTCGATAGACAAAACATAGAAAAGACAGCTAATTGCTTCTCTTCATTTTCTTTCTTGCCGGCCACTGTATCTGATTATATGATGATGCTGACACGACGCATGCGCGAACGCAGGTTTGAGCAAGTTCGTCCGTTTGGCACGGTCCGTGACCCGCAATCGTGCAGCCGCTGCAGCCGCCGGCCAGCAGCCTTCGACACAACAGCTTACAGCTGCTGGTTCCACGTCTCCCAACCACCTGCGACCCGATGCGCCCAAATACTCGCAACTCGCCAACGTAAGTAGCACGTTTTACGCTTACCAAGTCACGTCGGTCGGAACGTTTCTGGAAGTTTTTAAAAAAATTGATTAACGTTTAAAAGCCACTGTAGTGTCGGTTTCGACGAAAAAACTTGTTTATACAGTTTGCTATTTTTGACAAAGTTAAGTAAGTAAGTTAGTAAGTAACCAATAAATCAGAAGTAGCTTATATGCAGACAATAGACTTACACGTTTTTAATCAAGCTAGTACGTCACGTGCAAGTACACCATCATTTCCAAGTTACAGCACATTTGTTGTATAAAGTGAACAAAATAATGTTTGTCTATAACTGACACATCTTACGTGTAACAGCGATGGCGTGTACAGTGGTAAGTTAAAAATCCCTCTGTTTTTTTATGAACAGTTCGTATGGACCGATTCAACTACGTTTCCGAAAGTGCCTTTGCCTGCAGTAACATGATTATTACACTATCATGTGGTATGATGTGTGCTGGTGATACAGATGCTCAACTTTAACGCCGAAGTGCTACCTCAGTACCGACAGGAAGCACCGAAAACACCGCACCACATCATACTGCATTACTACGACCACGCTATAAATCTACTGCTTTTTCTATTTATACACAAAAGTTTACATAATATCATATAATACTGCATTACTCAGCGTTCAAGACCATTTGGGACTGGATGATTCTTGTACTGACCTTTTACACGTCTGTCATGGTGCCGTACCATGTCATTGTATCACACCTGTGTGACGTCACTTACAGGCGTCCGATGACGTCAAAGTTCACCTGTATGTGACGTCATGGTGCCGTACAATGCGGCGTTCCGGTCCAAGACGATGGCCGACATTCCGCTACTGGTTGTCGACAGCGTCGTCGACGTCGTCTTCTTTATCGACATCGTCCTCAATTTCCACACGTCCTTCGTCGGACCCAGCGGCGAGATCGTCTCCGATCCGAAGATCATACGCGCCAACTACCTCAAGAGCTGGTTCGTGGTCGACCTGTTGTCCTGCCTACCGTACGATGTTTTCAACGCCTTCCAGAACGTCGACGAGGTAAACGAACCGTCTATTTATAGCCGTGACGTCACTCTGGCGTCATTTTAAATGTATTTTGTTCATTTTGCATGTCATTGTCTATTACGTTTGTCTGAGAATTTTTGGTATGCATCTTTTTATTTTTTACTACCAGTATTTGGCGAATAAAAACTGTTCTGTACATTAAATCATTAAGTAAGTAAACGTATAAGTATTCCTATTATTTTATGCGCCCTGATTCTTTCTGAGACTTTGGCGCTTTATAAATCATTTACTTACTTACTTACTTACTTATAGCCGACGCGAACAAAAAAATCACTAGTTGACCGCAGAACTCAATAATACGATCCGTTAAGTCGAGTCATGATTTCGTGTTTGCAGCTTGATTAACTTGATACAGTAACATCTGAAGCTGGCTGGTTTTTTGCTGTACGCAATCAATTCTTACTTATGACTTCGAAAGCTTATTATAGCCAATTCTTATTTGCGACGCTGACGCGACTTAACTGTATCCGACTGTCGCCGACAGTTGAGTTGCGTCGGCGTCTTAAGTGTGAATTGGCCATTATGTCACCGTATGTCACGAGTTTGAGTTATTGCTGATTAACCAGCCTTAGTGTTGTCCAAACGTAAGTACCTGGACAATCGTTTGTATAAACTAAACTTTATTTCCAAACGTTTATATCAAAATATTTGCATACTTTGATACTCAGTATTCAATATTTAAATGTGTAGCCTATGGAAATGAAGGTGCAAGCCAAGTGTTGAAATAACGCAAGAATATTTGGTGTATTTACACATTAAAGTTTATGCTGCTGTTACTGTTATTGTCGATATGTTACAATATCTCATTATTTAGACCAATTTGGTATTTTTGTGTTTTGTTTGCAAACTGGCGTTTCTGCAGAACGTAAGTATGAATGTTATGCTATTTTAGTACTAATCAGTTAAGCGAAATGACAAAGTACGTATATGTGCATTTAAACTTTATTCTGCAGCTTGTTTGTATTTATTTATATATTTCAATATTTTGCGTTTATTTCTATTAGCTATTTGTTTTTCAGTCTTAATAATAAATAGTTGTAAGTATAACTTTGATTTAAATTTTTTGCGTATCTGCTGCGTATTATCCTAGTCTTGAAATGTGTTGGAATTTGTTGTCTATCACCCCATCGTTCTATCTTTCTAAGCTCAAAACTTTTTTGTAACCATACCATCAATAGACATCCGGAATTCCTTTAAACTAATTCTACGAATATCCGGACATGCTTACGGTTTTTCTTGTTTTAGTTTTTTAAAAGTTTAGTTATTGCTATATTTCTTATTTTTTTGCTTTTCTCATCAAAAACGTCTAGCTTTTCCATAACCATCTCTTTCTGTAATTGTATGATTTTACATAATGACACTTTTATTTCAGTTTTCCTTATTTTATTTTTTATCCGAAGCATTTTCAGTTCGTTTTAGTTAAAATGCTGGATTAAACTGGCAGCTTGTCTGTCCGTTTTTTTCCACGCAAATCTTTCTTGTATCGTATATCGTATCGTGTTGTATGTGCTGTTAACCGGCGCAGAGCATCAGTAGTCTGTTCAGTGCCTTGAAAGTGGTACGGCTGCTGCGGCTTGGCCGAGTAGCTCGCAAGCTGGACCACTACATCGAGTACGAGCCTCTGTTACCTGTGTGACGTCATATCTCACCTGTATGACGTCACACCTGCGTGACGTCATAGAGATGTGTCATGATGTCATTTCACATTCGTATTAACATATTACATCAAGTACGGGCCTACTGTCTTTATTACCAGTGTGACGTCACGACACGTTTGTGTGACGTCATCGCATACCTGTATGACGTCACACAGGTGTTGAATGACGTCACTGCTCGCACCTGCGTGAAGTCACATTCTACATCGAGTACGGTGCTGCCGTGCTGGTCCTGTTAATCTTCATGTTCGTGCTCATAGCGCATTGGTTCGCTTGCATCTGGTTCACTATCGGTGACTCGGAGGCACGCAAGGGAGTCCCGTACGCCTGGCTGCAACGGCTCGGCAGAGAAATCGGTTCGTAACAATAAAGCCATTCTTACGCCTTAAAATAAAAAAAAAGTTTTGAACAAATGTTGCAAAAAATAGTAAGATCAAAAAGTAAGTGTTTATGACAAAATTTGTTTGCATGCAAATTAATTGTTTTTCAAAATATTGTATAAAAAAGCGAACGAGCTAGCAGATCAGTTTATTTCAGCATCCTTACTTTGTACGCTGCTTTAGCGAGATTTGTAGAGTGTTTTCACTGCATACGTAGGGGCCTAATTGCTTTATGTTGTCGATCTCAGATAGCAGCAGCTTCTCTCGGTAAGCCAGTTTGAGGTTTTCATTATTCTGTGATAACCTCGTTAGCAAAAATCACGCTTATCCAAAAATGCGATAGGTATACAGTGCACAGAACACACCCATGTTTTCCTCAAAATGATATGCGCTTATATGATCATCATTATTCATGGTGCGCCGTTTACAATAAAAACAGTCAGTTATTACAGTGTCAGTGTTTGTTCGGATAAGAACCATAAGTTAAAAGCAGTGTTAAAATCCGCTTACGTATCTGTGTGTCTAGGTCAGGATTACGTGATGGCCAACGCGTCAGGGCTCATAGTGTGGGACGGCGGACCTTCAAGCACCATGTCCTACGTGACTGCCCTCTACTTCACGCTGTCCTGTATGACGAGTGTCGGCTTTGGCAATGTCTCTGCATTTACGGAGGCCGAAAAGATTTTCGTCGTCTTCATGATGATTTTCGGCTGTAAGTGTTTCCAGAAGCACGAAACGAATCTGTGGCGTTGTGGCAAACGAAAATGGGGAGGGAAAGGGGCAACTGCCTTTTCTTCTAAATTTTGCCTCGTTAAAAAGTCGGATTTTTTTCGTCGAAACTCGTCCGACAAAAATTTCATTCTGAAAAAAAATTAAGGGGCAAATTTTTTTTTGAACTGCCATGATCTTGTCTGTTGCAAACTTGCGGCCGTCTGTTGAAATTTTTTTAAAATATGTGCAGTGTCTGCATGTTGGAAAATTGCAATTTTAAGTCTCGCTAACTTTTTTTACCCAGGAAGCCTTTGAAACTAATACCGCGTTTACACGATGAAGCAAACATCAAGCAATCATCAAGCAAATGTATTTAAAATACACATGCACGACATGTGCTTTTATAGCTTGATGTTTGCTTGCCGATAGCTTGACGTTTGCTCGATGTTTGCTCGCTGTTTGCTTGATGTTTGCTTCATCGTGTAAACGCGATATAACATATTACACGCAAATATAATTCACCAGTAAGACCTGCGCGTTTGCTCGTCATTAAATACCGATAATCATTTTGTAAATGAAACAAAACAAGTACATTTGTAAAACGCACAATATTGGCGAGAAGCCCACCGAATGGGAAGCGAAATCAATTTCCGCGGTAACGTAGATTTACTATTTTTGTTTAGAAATTACTAATTCGAAATAAGCTTAAACACAATGTCATAAATTGCAGTTACTCCATCATCTAAGAGATCTGTCAGGTCAGATGTGGTTGACTGGCCGCTGATGAAAACACGTCCCGTTTGAGCAATGTAGGCCCTATGTGTTACTTAAAACTACTTTCTGATGCTACAGTCGGGACTGTATTATTAGGAACATTTGTATTGTGTTATGATGCATCGAAAATCGTAGTTTTTAAATCTGGATAATCTGATCTCAAAGGAATTTGGCGTGATACATCTTGGAGCCGATAGGAGCAAAAATTTGTCGATTTCGGACATGTATAGATAAAACTATTTTCTACTTACTCTATAATTATTTATCAATGTCGGACAAATCGGTATTTGACTGATGGGCATTGACGAATGGCATGAGAATCGCGACACGAACAGACGTCGGTTTAATGACAATGTCAGACTATAGCCGTTTTCCGCGAACGATTTTCGACGACGACGTTTTGTCATGCACGAAATAGTTTTCGTTAATGGTAAAGAATATAAAAATTATGGACATATATGGAGTCAGTCGACGAAAATACCGCTGATAATTTTTGCAAACTGTAGCGACTGCATGAAAAAACCACATCATAGTTAAGTCAACATAGAATAGATCAGTTGCCCTATAAGACGGCTGAGGCTGGCGATGGATATAATACGTCATGCAGATGATACACAAAAATTGTCAATCTTTGACATACTGATAAAACTATTTTCTACTTTCTCCATTATCGGTGCGTATTGAATACAAGAAGCCCAGCTGTCGCTAGAATAGCTGCCGATCGTACTAGTTGTCAGTGATCTTCAAGGTCAACCAAGGTCGATGATTCTCATCTCATTTGAAAGGACGTATGCGATTTCCTATTAATGATTAATATTAGTATTGGCCGAATCTCACACCGTTTCCGAGATATGGCTAGTTTCCGTTGTAAAACGCATATTTTTCCTACCTTCTTTTATTCAACCCCAAATTTGGCACGAAATTTGAGCTAATGCTCACAAGACGCGCGAAAGCCTATAGCAGTTCCGGTTCAGTAGTTAGGCCGAAAATTTGGGTGTTCACTGTAAGTTAATATACAAATACTAAATTCTCTATCTGGATCGCATAACGATAGTTCCGTGGCGCCACCTTGTGAATGATATAAAATTGTGTCGCAGCCCGAAATCGCCAAAAAATTCATAAAATTCTCTATTTTGGCGTTGAAGGTCATTCAAGGTCATTGAATTCTGCGCCAATCGAGAGCCAGTGTACGACTTCCTATTAGTGATTAGTAGTAACCCAGGCTCTATCTCGCACCGTTACTGAGATACAGCGACTTATTGGCCAAAAATTGCAAATTTTGCTTACCCCCTTTCATTCAGCGCCCTCGTTTGGGGTGACCCCCTTTGAATTTATAGAAAAGCTTTACGGTTCCTGAAACTAGAGTCTTCCAGGCAGCCGACGGTGAAAATTTGGTGATCCTAGCTTGCACCGTTTTTGACTGATCCACCCGTGTGACGGACTCACAGACGGACAGACAGACATAATTGCGATGGCTAAAACGCGCTGCAGCAGTAGCTGCTTTTGCGCGTAAAAATGGTTTCTTTGCACTACATCGCCAAAATTTTGCATGTCTAAATCTAGTGCAGATGGCTAATTATTCGGGTACAAAGTTAAACCCTACGACCTAAAGCTTAGCCACAATACATTCGTTACAGACGGACAAACAGACAAACATCAACCATGCCGATATCTCGACCGTTACTTAAGTACGGTCGGCTAAAAATTGTTGATCTTCGACATACCGATAAAAATTGTTTCTATACCTTTTTTAGTTATTGGTGTGTATCGACTAAAACTCGCCTGTGAGTCGCATGCGACTATCCAAAACATCTGAAATCTGTTTAAGAAGTTTTGAAAAGTTTGGGGCACTTTTAACGGAAATGCTGTTCACATGAAACAAAATTTTTTCCACCCGCAGAAATTGTTTCAAACGTAAACCGTTTCGTCTGACGCCGCTTTGACGTCGCCCACCAGCGAAAGATGTCAATCAGTTAATGGCACTTTTATTCCCGGGCTTTGCTACTGCAGCAAATCAGTAAATAACTTTGATTGACAGATCGATTTCTTGATCGATGAAGCTTTGTGCTTTCATTTTGTGCTTTTGCTTTTGTCTCTGGGGCGTACAGTTATGCACTTTTGGAGAGCTTATTAATCGCAAGTATATCAGAAAATCGTTCTTTTTACTTTTAACAAAGTAGCAAAAATATTTTCTTTATTTATATTTCATTATGTAGTAAACACGTCAAACGCAAAAAAACACTTAATATAAAAGGCACAAATACAAAGAAACGAAAAAGAAGTGCTAAACTTGATTATGAATAAAAATACAAAAAATACAAAAAAATACGCCGTCATTTTCATTGCTTCTGCAAATTAAATATGTGCATTGTACTTAGCTTTTCAAACTTTTTTGGTTTATTAATAATACCTAATACTATTGCTATTAAACTGTTACTACTGCTGCTTATCGTAAGCTAACAATAATTACTAATCATGTAATAATGTCCTTTTGCTTGTCGTTTTGACTGTAGCGCTGCTGTACGCTACAATTTTCGGTAACGTGACGACCATATTCCAGCAGATGTATAAGGCTAGGACAGACCCTGATTCACCTTACTAATGTACTTCATTCCGTGTCAGTCTGACGTTTGAGACCTTCGGACAGAACTCTACATGACCGCTCTGCTATGTCAAACGATATTTCGGGGACCATCTTCCAGCAGATGTACTCGACCACCGGCAAATACCACGAGATGTTGTCCAACGTACGCGAGTTCATGAAGAACAAGAAGAAGAAGAAAAAAACAAAGTCCGGAATCAAACAAAATGAGCAAGAAGAAGAAAGTTTTAAAAAAAGTTGGGAAAAAAGTTCAAAAAAGCTAAAAAAAAGAAGAAAAAAGAAGATTCAGGGCTAAATTCGACGGAGTCAGTCAGTAGATGTAAAGCTGAACAAAGCGGAGTTAGTTCTAACAACTGGCCGTTTGTAGTGCAGTGGAGAGAGTTAGTTAGTTGCGACGCGAGTTCATGAAGCTACATGACGTGCCGCAAGCCCTCAGCGAACGTGTCATGGACTAAGCTATTTATCTTTCAATTATAACTGTCTTTCCTTTCTATTCGCCTCAAGAGCTAATGCATGTGTGCTATCCGTCGTTCGAGTAGCTGACGAACGAACAATACATAACGTGTCATGGACTACGTCGTTGCTTATTTAAAATTTAACAGCAAAAACGACGTATTTTTGAACATCTTGTACTCGTACGCCAAGTATTTCAAAAGCTGAGTGAAAAAAATTAATATGTTAAAAGGAGCAGCACTTTCGAACATACGGGTCATGGACTACGTGGTTTCGTCTCTGAAATTTGATCAGAGAGGCGAAGTATTCTAAACTTCATATACTCGTACGCCAACAGTTTTAAGAGTTGAGTAAAATAATGGGTATGCTAAAAGGAGCAGCTCTTTCCCACATAGGCCTACGTGTCATGGACTACGTGGTGTCTTCGTGGGCGATCACCAAGGGCCTTGATACTCAGAAGGCAAGTCTTAACCCCGGTAGCCGTCTGTGCGTTGCCTGCATCGGGATGCACGAAATTAAACGAAATACTTTGCGTATATGTTTTAAAGTAAATTAATAGTGACAATTAAACGATGTCAAAAATAAGTAAGTTTATATATTAAAAAGCCGATAAACGAGCGCAAGAGCACATAGGTCCATGATGCATTTAGAACTTAACAAAAAGTTTAATAAATTTACGGGAAAAGAGTAATTTGTCCTAAGGCCAGTCACGAAAATTCAATTCCAAGGTCTTGCGCTCCAAGAAAAAACCAGACAAGGCCAAAAATTGTGGCATTAAGGTCAAACCAAGTCTTAACTGTTTTTTTGTTAACACCATGCTCAGACTAGTCGCTTAAGTTGCCGGCGAGTTATTTTGACTCAAGGTGAAAATATGGTTATTTGAACTGTCTTGAATCAAAATAGCCACCGATCATCTATAATGCTGTTAATATAAGATGTTTTTAACCTTTGCGTACGGTACCTTATTCGAAAGTAAATCAGAAGTTTTTTAGACGGCAATTAAATTTTCGTTAAACTTTACACACAAAAAACGAAATTTTAAATTCCGATTTTTTTCATGTGTGTCGAACGACGTAATTTCGTTATATGCAATCTTCTTCTAGCGTATGCTGATCTTGCGAAGCCAGATGACAGAATCTTCCTCTGCAGAGTGTAGCGCCTGGAGTCCACCAGGAAACTTGGTCAGCGGGCACTCGTTGACGATATGTGACATCGTTTGCTTGCTGTCGCAAGCACAGAGTGGGTCGTCGCGTATGCCCCAGTCGTGAAGAGTAGAGGTACACAGGCCATGGCCAGTGCGAAAACGGTTGAGAAGAGACCAGTCTTTACGTTCAAGATCGAAGCCAGCAATGCAATCACACTGGGATAGCGGCGCAGCCCTGTAAAGTGCACACTGCGAAGTAAGTAATACGCCTGACAGAACAGAATTGAGCGATCGCTGTCTAATACCGGCCGGATCTTTGCACCAGGGCCTACTGTGTTTTTTTACCGGAAAACATAGTGCTCATCAACGTCGAGAGGAAAATCGGGTAGAAAATGTGCGACAACAAAAAGCCCGGCTGTCGCTGGGATATCCGACCGTGCTGGTTGTTAGTGACCTTCAAAGTCATCCAAGGATTACGTCACGACTAGCAAAGAATATTTAATCAACTTCCATATTTAGTTTAAATATTTTGAATTAGTGCTTTTTAACTACAAATGATAAAAATTTTGTATAAATTGATTATCATTTGAGTAAATTATGAGAAAAACAAAAAGGGTCCCTTTTTATGAAACACCGTGTATTGAACTTGATCTATCATGGACCATGTGTGGCGCAGCATATAACAGGCCCGTCGAGAGGGTAGGGTAGGGGGTTAACTACTTCGGGCCCCGCGACGTTTGGGGGCCCCGCCGTCGGCCAGAAATATAAAGTGCGCTAGAATGTACCATTTTGAAAAGCAAAAATTCAAAATATTTTTCCCAGAGGGGCCCCGTGAAAATGTTCGGGGGCTCGCGAGAATGTTTCTCCGGGCCCTGCTGTGGCTCTCGACGGGCCTGGCATATAATAACAAGATGAGATACCAATCTTGACATAATGGCATGTGACATTGTCAAGTGCGAACAATGAACGTTTTAAATTAGCCTGTTTCCTATTATAGCTCTCCTTCGTCGTCAGCACAAAAAAGATTATCTGTCTATTTATGTCGTTTTTTTGTCGAAGTTTAGTGAAAATTTTATAAATAAATTGTAACAAAATTTCGCAAAGGGGCGAGCATGGCTTAAAACAATTGATTTGCTCTTGTTGTTTATGCTTTAGGTGTTAGAGTACTGTCCCAAGGACATGAAGGCGGACATTTGCGTTCATCTGCATCGCAAAGTGTTTCAGGAACAACCCGCCTTTCGTCTCGCCAGCGACGGATGTCTGCGCGCTCTAGCGCTCAACTTTACCATGAACCACAGCGCACCGGGTGACGTCACAGTTACGTCACACAGCGCACCTGGTGACGTAATCTTTCACCAAGGCGAGAGCCTTGACTCGCTGTGTTTCATCGTGTCTGGGTCGTTGGAAGTCGTTCAAGACGATGAGGTCGTTGCAATACTCAGTGAGTGATACATACATATGCGTGCTCACTGACACTTCACACGGTAGTGTAGCAACACACTTGAGGTGAGATGGGATTTTTAGTGACGGTTTTATTACGATTTTTTCGTCATTCTGACAGTGAAAGAATTTCTTTTAAAATAGTTAATATGTGATGAAGTAAAGGCGTAGGCCTACAAAAAACTGCCATATTTGGGCCACCCTGCACATATTCCTATAGTCTCTGTTAATCGTATTTTTGTTATACAACCCGGAAACATGAAAAATTAACTTTTTGTGCAGAATGCTATATATGTTTTCTTACATCTCTCTTTATTAACACAGAAAGTATCCAGTACGTTTTTTGAAAATCGAAATATTGTTAACTATTAGCATAGAGCACTGACAAATCCCTGTACAAATTTCTGTTACTAGGCTAATTTGAAATTTTCTGAGATGACGCTGGGCAGTTCGTGTAAAGTTTAAGCCTGGAATAATTGGGCCGTGGCGCGCAGCATTTATTGATTTAATAATCAACATGTATACTGACATAATCAAATTATTGTTTCACGCGTCCTCGTGTGATGACCATGGTTCGAAAATTCGTGATTTTCGTTTTTACGCGCGAGAGCTACTAGCATAGCTAGCTAGCTATAGCGCGTATTAGCTATGGTAATTATGTCTTGGTATCTTGGTGTCTGTCACAACCCGGTACCGATCGGAGCCCAGGTGAGATAGAGACTTCTGGTTTTCATCATATGATAGCTAAGAGTCTCTAGTATTTAGTGACAAAATTTCATGCCACTGGGTAAAGGGGTCCCCACGAATGAGGGGGAGAAAGAAGAGCATCTTCCCTTAAAAAGGCGTTATTCTACCGCTATTGGCTCGTCTAACGTGAAAATGGTTGCAGATAGGCACAGACACTAGCGACGAGCTTCTTAAGATTGTCAATATTGATGACTTTGATTGACCTTGAATCTTAAAAATCGGGGTTTTTGGTGATTTTTTGGCGATTTTTGGCTGCAAAGGAGTGAATTGCGATTAAATGGATGGAGATAGACCAAGATTACCTGTGAACATGAACTGCTATAGGCTCTAGCGCGTCTTATGAGCATTAGCTCAGATTTCTTGTTAACATTAGTTAAGTTCGCGAATTGAAATTCGTAAAATTTCGTTATCTTCGTATGGCCATACTCGGATTATGGGTCCATTTGACTGATTGTTGTTTAAGTGCATAAGTTTATGTAAACAGGAAACAGTAAACTTACTTTCACTGCTGATTGCTTAACGTGCAGAAATTTGTTTTTCTTGAATGATAATAATGAGATCGCTGACGTTTCAGTGTGCACTTCGAAAACTGCAGCATATTAAAGTTTCAAAAATGTACAAAAATGGCATTCGTTTTTTCTAAATTCGTACAAAGTCGCGATTTTTTTAAACTCGCAAATTCGTCGTAAAATGCGAATTTTTTCAACTATGGCATTGACCTTGCGCGAAAGGTAAAGGGGACGTGTTCGGCGATCAGTTCTGGAAGGAGCCGACGATCGTTCAATCAGCTGCCAACGCGCGAGCTCTTACTTACTGCGATCTGAACGTAATCAAAAGGGACAAACTGCTCGAAGTGCTCAACTTCTACCAGGCTTTCACTCTCACCTTTGTGACGTCATAGCACATCTGTGTGACGTCACAGCGCACTTGGTGACGTCATCCATGTGACGGCCAATGAAGAAGCTCGACTAGTCGTCGGTATTATTCTACCAGGCTTTCGCTCTGTCGTTCTCTCGCAACATTCAGCTGACCTACAACCTCAGACACCGGGTCGGTCAGCCAGTCTGTTATATCTGCCTCTTGCACAGCGGAAACGCTTGCTGCAGAAACGCTAAATCCATATTTCTTGCCTTTTCTTTCTTTAGCACGCTGTAGGCATGATTCTGCGACAGAATGTTTGACTGAGCGCAGTTGTTACTGTCCGCGGTAGCAACGACATTGTAGTTTTCAGCTTCGTCGCTAAGTTTGTTTGTTTCTTTGTTTGCTTTTTTCTCTGTTAACACAATAATTCACAAATTATCGGTCTTAGCTTGATGAAATTTTGCACAAACATGTATCTCAACAACAGCAAAAATCTCATTGAATTTTAAATTTTCGGACTTCTTACCATTGCAAGATAAGGCAAAAAAGTTGTTGACAATATAACTCATTGACAAACGCAATTACCCTACGAATCATCAAGGTCATAGGTCAAGGTCTCATGGGTTAATTCTTTGTGCTTTGTGTGCACACCACAGCGGCTACCGCGGGCAGTACTAATTTTCGGTAAGTCTAGAGAGTCTATAGTCTACTTTGTTCTTTTACGAGCTGTCTAACCCCATTTCTGGAGTGCATTTGAATAATCTAATAATAGAACAGGCGGATGTGGCTAAGGTTGTACGTCTAAAGAATCGCCCGCGTCGATACACCGTTTAGCACTTCATTGCCAACTAGTCGCATCTAGAGGTGTGCCGATTAGGATTTTTGACGATCGAGTACTCGGTCGAGTATCGTATCGAGTGTTGCATTAAATCTACATAAAGTACAAAGATGACAAAAATGTGAATGCAAAAAGTCGCACGTCTGTAACTTATTTCTAGCTTGAAAAAAAAATAAATTTATGAGTTAGAATGAAAATTATCAAATAGTGCAAAAAAATAATTCAAGCTTGAGTAGTTGCTTTGCTTGCGAGCTATTCGAACAGTTCGAGTATTTGGCACAGCCTTTATTGCGTCGTGGTTGTTTCCGTCGCATTGCCCTCAGGGCAATCGCAGTCGTTCTTTTAATATTCTAGTTTTGGTATATAAAAATATCTCAGTTTCGTGCTTTTACGGAGATATTTCATCAGGTTCTGATATGTTCGGTCTAAGTGCCCGAGGAGTTTCGACAAGAAACACGAAAAGCCCAAGAGAGAATATCATAGGCCTACTCAATTTCATCATCATAATCATTTTATTTGACTCAGGCAGCATCGCCCATAAAACACAAGAACACATACACAAAACACAGAAACGCTAAGCTAAAAAAGGGGAAAAATGAAGAAAAGAAGCGTCTAACCGGCTACACAACAGAAAAAGTCAGTCAATGTTCACAGTAATAAAGTATTGCACCAATGAATTCTAACCGTTATGCCACATACAACTGAATACACATGCACCATTATGTAGAACTGTATCAAAGGCTTAACTTTCTTTTTTACATATCTACACACTTGTGTGATGTAACGGTTTACCTAGTGACGTCATAGTTTACCTGTACGATGTCATCTTACCTTGTGCTACCTAAATGACGTCAAGGGCATTAGACCTGTCGTAAAGAAAAAAAGAGCCCAAGGGCCAAAAATCGAAGCCGAAAGCCGAAAACAAAGGTGGATTTCTTGGGCAGAAGCCTGTCGCCGGGGTGCAGCCCCGGAAGCAAACGTTTTTTGGGCATGAAAACCCTCTGAAATGCATACATTGAGTATAAATTCTATTAGTTTTACTGCAGAAATACACTGCATATGCTAGGCAAAAAAGGCGACTTTGACATCTTGGGGCATGGCCCCTTTGCTCCCTAAATCCGCTTATGCCGTCAACGTGTCTAAGTTTTAATCTAAAAAGGACTGGCAAAACTGTGGAAAAATTGAATGTGCTAAATTGTTGAAAGAGAAAGCGTAATACTCAGTGACTAAAGTACGAAAAGAAAAAAAAACTAAACATAAAAGTAAAAATGTCAATTGGGTCATTTTTAAATACTTTTTACTCTTTCACGAATTTGCTGTTATTATGTTTTTTAAAGTTCTATTTTCTGCGTACCGTAATCTGCAGCTTTTCGTCAATACTCACTTGCTTCTAGCGAAGTTACAGTCGTTGAAGTGAGTTCGTGTGTGTTACTGCCCGCGGTAGCGACAGCAACAGTGTTTCATCATCGTCGTTCAGTTTGTTTGTTTTGGTGCTTTTTCTCTGTAAACATGATAACTCATGAACCGCTGCAATTATTAATGAAATTTTGCTAGAAAACGTATCTCGACAACCGCGAAAAACTAGTGAATTTCAAGGTCATAAGCCAAAAGTCAAGGTCACAGGACCGGATTTTCGGATGCATTGCCATTGCGAGATAGGACCATGCTGCTAACAGCTGCTGTTAGGCAAAGCTAGCTAGCTAGGCCGATAGCTATTGGCCGACGCTGACATATCGCAGCACGCTACGGCGGCTACCGCGGACAGATTTAGCCTTGCGCAAGGTTTGAAAGTCTAGTTTAAATGAGTTGTCGTTCATTTGTTTATGTCCGTTGTTGTTCCAGTTGATCTTCCGCAAGGTGGCCGATGTTAAGAAAGAGCACGAACTCAGCGAGAGACAGAAGAACGAAGCACCGCTCGACCTGCCTTCCGACCACCCACTACGCAAACTCATCTCGCGTTTTCGGCGCCGAAGTGATCGCAACCTGCTAGCGAACCACGGAGCCGACCCGGAAGTCGGCGGAACGGAAGACGCGTCACGACTGACGTCACCGACCACGGAACCGCTGACGCCGGCGCTAGCGACCTCCAACGACCATCTACCGTACTAACATTTCACTTGTATGACATCATATGCTACGTGCATCGCGTGACGTCATGGCGCATCTGTATGACGTCACTTGTAGCAACCTCCAACGACGAGACTGTGGCCGCCAACACTGCACTACAGCGAGCACATAGCGATAGCGTGCCGTTAACACCGACACCCATAGTACCGCCCGTGGCGCCGGTACTAGCCAAGAAGCCGCCGTTCCCGTCGGCGTCCAAGTGGGGTCGCCTTGTGTCTTCGTCGCTAGCCGGCACCGCAAGCGCAAATACTCAGGCTACCGACAACAGCAAAGCGCCGACGACTGAATCACTAGCATCACCAGCAGCAGTAGCGACTGCAGAGTCGAAAGCTACACCAGACGGCGGCACTGGAGCAAGTACTACGGCGGTGGGTGTAGCAGCGGGAGGGACAGTGAAACAGTCTCGCTGGGGGAGACTCAAGACTACGGCGTCGGATCCTCCGCGGCCGCCGTCGCTAAAAAGTCCTACCCCGACCAAAGCCCCGCTGTCCAAGGCCGTCAGCGAAGTCGCCACGACCGCAGCCACGGACATGCAGAAAACACTCTTGAAGGATGTAGCATCCGGTGCGGGTGTTACGGTCCACGTGACCAAACCGGAAGCGAAACAACAACCGGAAACCGTTTCGCTCGGCGACCTGCGCAGTGAACTGCACGCCGTGACGGAACAGATGCAGCGCGTCGAGGTGCGACTCGACGTCATGTTTCGCATGTTCAGCACGTTCATTTCCGGTTCCGGTCTGAAGGCGGCGGGGACCGCAAGTGACGACGGGACGGGCGTGGAGGTGGTAGATTTGACCGGGACGGTTGTGCGGCGATCGCCCGACCCCCGGTCACGTGGCAACTCTGTTGACATGACCCGCGGCTTTGGTTCCGTGTTTTCGTCGCGTCTGAACTCGTGCGCGTCCGAAGACGACCTGATCGTCTCAGTGAACGACGTTCCCAGTAACCACACGACTTCCACTGACGTCACCGCCACATTTTCGCCCCCTCAGCCTACAAAGCCGCTCGCGTCGGCGTCCCCCGCCCCCGCAAAACCCCCGACGCTGGTCCGGGTTCTCCCGCTTCCGGCGGGCGGAGGAAACCAATCCGCGATGGTGAATCCGGGATTTGTAGCGAGTCCGGAAGCTCCTCAGCCGGATGACGACTCCATAGATCCGTCGGTGCATCGAGCCAGCAATACTTCCACCTGCACATCCGGTGCACCTGCCGTCACTGTCGACGCCGAACGACCGCTGGAGTCTGACGCTCAACGAACAACATCCATTCCTCAAACTACAACAATTGCGACTTCTTCCGCCGTCTGTAAACAGGCTCCGCTCAACGCCACGCCCACTTCCGGTTTGACGACTTTCGGTTCCTCGACTTCGGCTTTAATTACGTTACGTCTGCCGCCGAAGACGCGTTAAGAGCTTATCTGGAAGGTGGACTCTTCCCCCTTGTCAGCGTCGTCGTTTTAACTACTTCCAGTTTGATGACTTTGCAGTCTGACGATTTTCTCACTACTTCCGGTTTGACGACTTCGGCCGCGACTGTTTCCGTTGCATCGGTTGCGCGATCTACATCCGTTCACGAGCGCCTGTCCGTCGGCCATTTGTCCGCTTCCGTGTCCGCTCCGTCAGCGGAGGGTCTTCTGAATCCCGCCGCTGCGTCAGGGCGAAATCCCCCACCGCCGCCGCCCCCTGTCAGACGGCGGAGCGGCGCCAGCCCAAGTCCAAGCACTGCCCGCGGTACGCAGAACGACCCGCGACTGCGAACCACCCTCGTCTAGTACTGAGTAAGCAAATAAGCAAGTAAATTTATAGTACACCGTCAGTGGCGTTGTGGATTAGAAAGTCGTGGGCAGAGCAGAAAACTGATTTTTCGACGAACACTGAAAATCTTTGACAGAATTCCGACAGACACTGTTTGTGGAAACTTCCGACGGAGAAGATTGTGGGTGTCCAAATTTCAATTTCGCCCATAATTTTGCGGAAAAAAATTAGCCCCAAATTTTACATTTGTGGACGAAAATATTTCAACAGCAAGAAAAATTTTCGAAGATTTTCCCACAGCAAAAAAAAATCTAAGAAGAAAGGGCATTGCTGATGTCATTACCTTCTGCCAAGACGCCACTGTAGACCTACACCTAAACCACGAAAAAAAAACAAAAAGACTAGTCCAGCACAGTCTAGCATCATGGGGAACGGGATCAATGCGATGAATTTACCAAAACGTTTGTTTCATATTACTAGGTCTATTTTAGTTTTTACATATGTATTACCGTACACAAAATAGCGTAGCGACGCACTTAAGGTGTGGCGGAATTATTGAAAATCGCTTTTTTCAAATTTTTTACAGAGTGTGCCAGCGAAAGAATTTTTAGAATCGGTTAATGACTGACGAAGATATGGACAACAGTTTCGTGGCTCGATGTTCTGGCTTACGGTATATAATATGATCGAGAGCGCATAATCTCACTGTATGCGAAGCGCGTGACAATATAGAAAGTAAGGAGAAAGCGACTGCAAATCTACCAGAACGGCATACAATGGAAATCAACTAGAAATTTGGGGCAAAGCCCAACGCGAGTCCGCCCGGCGCCCTAAGTCCGATTGGGGAAAAATTCAGGGGGGGGGTAAAATTCAGCCCGGTAGCAAAGTCACGTGACACGCACATAAATGCATTAGAATACGCAAAACGCGCACCGTCGACCTAGGATGGGTAAACATTAGCCGCGTAAATAAATCTCTGGTGTTAGTGGACCAAACTTCACAACGTTTTTTTTCATTCAACGCGCGATTAATAGTACTTGATAACACCGTTTACTGTTTGTCGATATCTCTATTCGTTCTAGATATATTTGCAGTCAAACTCGAAAGCCGTTGTAAAACGTACTAAATTTTTGACGTTTTTTGCCCTCCCAAATTATAAGGGGCAATGACCACCAAAAGTTGTACACGGTTTATCACCCCCATCTAACAGCATGCCACGTGGCAAAGTTTAATAAAGCTAATCCCCCTGGCTCCAAAGTTCTCGCGGCTAATACGCTTCATTTTAAGCCAATTTTTGATCCCCCTTTAAAAAAAATTAAAGGAGGCCCCTATCCCCGATGGGGGGTACGCTAACAAGACTTGGTCATTTTCTAGCGCCTGTAAAAATTTTGGGGCGCAGCACCCCTTAGGGGCCGAAATATGCTCTTCCTAAAAATGCGCTTTAGGTGGGTACGAATTCACATCGAGATCTCCAAGGTTACTGGACCAACTTTACCGGACTTGTTTCGCCTAACGCAAGAGGAATCGCGGTAGATAAAATATTTACCCGATTTTCATCCGTTTCGGAGATATTCGCCGCCGAACTTCAGAGTCGTCCGAAATCAAGCCAAATTTTGCATGTTTTTGTCCCTGAAATTTTTTGGGGGGTGTGCCCCCCCAAAAAATTTGGACCGGCATTATAAACCACGGTGCAAAATTTCGCGCCGGTCGGTCCACGCATCTCGGAGATCTCGCATTTAAAAAAAAACAAAAAAACATCTGGGGTAAAACTTAAGTCCTCCCAAAAACTATCGTTTCCGTGCGGACTAATAAAGCCTACCGGGTGGTCTACAAAAAGTAAGCCCCTTAACATTCACCTATTTCATAACTTCATCTAACAGCGGCCAATCAACCGATTTTCAACTTTTTTCCAGGAAATTATCCAGCCCCTTGTGGAGGGATGTACACCCCCATTAAAATTTTGACACCCCCAGCAAAAAGATACCAGAGATGTTGTGGTTGAAAACAAATGTATTTGGTGAAACCTGTATTATTTCTGCATATTGTTTTTATCACTTTTCATTAATTCGCAGTAAACTATAACAAACTGCGGCCTATCAAAGTTTTTTTGGCAAAAACAATCGCAAAAATCTTATTTTTTAGTTTCCAAATTGTAAAAAAAACATGGCAAATTAGCGGTATCCATTGAATGTCCAAAAAGCCAAAAGTTTCAGCTTCGGGGGGCGAAGCTCCCTGACCCCCTGACGAGGGGTTCTGCCCCTGGACACCGCTGAAGCAGTCCCCAGTCCCCCATCCCCTACCTCTAGAACTGACATCCCCAGCTTTGATCTGAGGCCCCCGAATGAATAATTCTACGTAATTCCCTGCTTTTTTCGGAAGTCAAAGTAGCAGTAAACTCGCTCGTTCTGATAAGCTGTCTATTTTTACAAGGTAGTGCGGCGACACGTTTGCGGTGTGATGGAATCTTTAACAACCGCTCAATTAGGCCTACTAATTTACTGCAGCGTGCATCGGTGAAAGAATTTCGAAAATAGGCGAATATTTGAAGATAAAATCGAAAGTCGTAGATGCTTGCTTTTTATTGGGCAACCCGGTTAGCCTAAATTAGTCAGCGCTAAACGTTACTAAACTAGACCTATCTCGATTGTTTTGCGAGTTATCTACCCGTATACTATGTGCGCTGCATTGCATTGATTGTGTTACTGTGGTATGAAAGGTCTTTCTTCCTCTCGACATGTGGCTTATTACACTATTTTAAATGTAAAATGGGATGCATTTTAGGTTTTCTTACATTTGTACTTCACAAGGTAGTGTAGCAACACAAGAGATGGCGTTTAAAAATAACTGCCTTGCAATTTTTCACTTTTTAAAATGCAAAATGGGTTGCCTATGTAGGTGCATTATATGACATAGCTATAAGCGTACGCCACGCTGCCGCGGTCACAATTTTTTTTTGTAAATTGTAAATTTTTGAAACAAAAAACGTTAAAATTGTTGCAATCCGCGGTAGTGACGACAGTATAGGCCCTATATTGTTTTCAGCTGAGTTTTCTTTTCGTTTTTTTTTTGTTAACGCGATCACTAATCGACTGTTGCATTTAGCTTAATGAAATTTCGCGTATTAACGTATCCCACTAACCGCTAAATCCTACCGAATTTCAAAGTCAAAGGTCAAAGTCATAGGACCGAATTGGTCTAAGGACCAGATTTCCCATACTTTACGTTGGGTGGGACTATGCTGGCAATAGCTGCTGCTAGGCAGGGTTATCTAGACCGATAGCATTTGGCCAACGCTGGCGTCATTGCTATAAATATCGAAGCATACCACGGCGGCTACCGCGGAAAGCCTTAGCCCTGCGCAAGGCTTGACACTTAACAGTTCAGTTTTTAATGGTTATCAGCTATCGTTATTGGTGTACGACGTGTTAACGGACCCTAGCGCAATTTAGACTAGACATAATTATACAAATTGCAAAGCCTACTGAACCTAAATTTGTCGACAGATCAGAGTCAAACACTACAAATTCGGTTTTTTTCGTGAATTTGTTGCACAAATTGATGTCCACGACAAATCGAATAAAGTCTGACTATTGTCATATTCCCTACCCATACTTTCAAATTTTCAGTAGTCACCATTCTACTGGTGACGATTAAACTTGAGAGCTAGGCTACGCCTACTGAAACGCAGCTTAGGCATCCAATCCATAGTAGGCTATTGCGCATTAAATTGAGTTTCCGATATTTAACTTCACACGACATATGCACAACAAGAATGCGTAGCCAGTTGTTGTATTGCAAAAAAACCTATGTACAATAATACAACATGAGCATTAGGCGAACAAGACTACATTAATGTTACCCACACGTTATCCTGTTAAGAAATTAACACAAGTTAATGTTAAGAAATTAACGCAGAAAACGGGAACAACAATAGCCTAGTGGTAATTTAAGGGATTGGAAAGTATAGTAGCATGTTAGGCTACTACCAACCACTAACCCATACACTCTACAGCTATACAATACAACATAATAAAATTTAATGTGAACTAGAAAAGCAGTCGTATCCCGCAGGTACCTCCGCCAAGGCAAAGCTATTCGCCAGGTGGCGTCACCATTTTCGCTTTGCCAGCGGTTCCCTTATGCCCCCTTTAACGCAATGGTAACGAAAATTTCAAAGTGATCCAGAACCCAGGATTCCGCCGGATTACGCCTAAAATTGAATCACTGGTAGCTTATGCCATGCCCGACATACCCCAAAATTTCAGAAAGATCCGTCCATAACTTTTCGAGTGATCTTGCTAACAGACAAACAGACAAACAAACAAAAACCGGCAAAAACATAACCTCCTTGGATGAGGTAAAAATGCCTATGGCACTGCAGTCACTTTACTGTCAGCGACAGGAAAGATGCTGTGACACACCGCACATTTCCCTCACCTGCTTGCAAAAAAGGAGCATGCCGAACACGCTGAAACTATTTCATGCAAAACGGTAAGTTCTTATCACACGAGGCGTTTTTCAGACTGGGTTCTATTAATACAACGCAGCACGCTGTGCTCAGGTACGTGTCACACTAAGGCGTTTTTGCAAAAGTTTCAGAGAAGCGTAAAAACGCAGCCAGACGTTGCAGAGATCTACCGCTGACTAACTAGAAACAAGAATCAGTCGTGCAGCAGCATCCTTATGCCGACATACTAGCATCGCTTCGAACCAGGGCTTTATTGCACAAATATCGGTTCGAAACCAGGTTTTTTTTATAAAGTAAATTTTAAACTGAACAAAGATCAAGGCCCTGATGATAATTGAGGCCAAAGGCCAAAAGCGAGGATGGAATTCTTGAAAGGGGGGGTTGCAGGCCCCTCTCCACCAGTCAAAAAAATCTGCGGGAGTGCTGTAGCCTGTGAGCTCCTCCAGCGAAGTTCGGCGCCAACATATTTTGGGGCACAAAAAGCTCTGACACTGAGAATATATAATACATAATGAGTATAAATGTCCATATTTTCACGAGACAAAGCATGTGCTCAGAAGTGTAATCAAATTGAAATACAGTATAAGTCAACTAATGTGCAAAAATTTTCAGTTGCAACTGCACACTTTAACTGCACATTTTGTGTATAAATGCACCTTGGAAAAAAACTTGCTTGAAACAAACATCAACTCAAAATTTGATATGCAGACAAATGAGATTAACCGTGGCCATAAGATTCCCATACGATTGGGAATGAGAACATGTATATAAATGGGAGTCACTGCACGGATCGATAGATAAAAACCTTTGACGCTAAATCGATTTGACTTCAGCTGTTGTAACTCTTGACAGGTTTTGATTTAAGCAATTTGACTGTAGCCTGCTTGGCTGACATTATGTGGCAAATGTTGAATGCTTACACGAAATGTAAAACCTGACGACATTGCAAGTATAGCAAAAATTACTCTCGGCAGAAACGGGAAAGGAATCTAGAAAAGACGTCCATAAAAATAGAACAACCGAGTACTGGCGTGCTTGGCTCGAGTTAAAGTGGGACATGTTCACCTGTCGTGTGGCAGCACATATGGCTGGTGACGCTCCATAGCTCTGCGATGGGCTTTCCAGAAAAAGCCATACACAACCTTCAGACTTTTTTACAAGAATGAAAATATGTTTGAAAATGGATAAATTTCGAAAACGGGAACAACAATAGCCTAGTGGTAATTTAAGGGATTGGAAATTCTGAAGAAGAAAAAACATCGCACATCTGTCCCACATATACATGTCATACTCAGAATCTATCGTGCCTGAAATCAGATAAGCCCTACTACACTACGCATGTGCAAAGTATTTACCAGGCATTTCACAGCAGGTGAACCCCAGTTATCTAGCAAATGACTAATAACATTATAACTAGTAACACAGAAACTAGCGTGGAAAGTCTAGCGAGTAAAACGTGACAACGCCAACGTATACTAAAGCATGTGTTACACACTCACAGTTTCAGTCACATTATGTTAAATCTGTGCCACATTAAAACTAAAAAAAACCCAGAAAACTGCCAATTTATCACAAATGAAGAATATATCTGTTTTTTTTTCATGCTAAAAGTGAGCAAGTAAGTGTGTAAAGTTAAACATCCCACCTGACACAGTATAGGTCATTTCGGGGACGACCTTTACAGGCAATGCACATACATACATATAATAATGGAACAGAAAGCTTTAAAGAAAAAACCTAACATGAAACATAAAACACAGAAACGACCTAAACCTAAAATTGTAAGAACTCGCCATTATAATTTTGCATATGTAAGAGTAATGGCAGTTGTAATAATCTTCCCTGCTATCATCCAGACAGTCACCAATCCCATAATGCTCTCCACTGGGGGACAGTGGGTTCAATGCTAAAAGATGCCAGGTAGCTAGCTAGCCCAGTCCAAGGCATATGGCCTGAACAGAAAATCAGCAAAAGCCAACAACATAAACTGAAAACGAGAGATCAGCTTACTTTACCCCTGTATTCAAGATCGTCATGTTCAAAACACTTGAGTGTTATATACTAATATATACTCTTATATACTAAACACAGAATGCCAAACTAGCCACAAACGTATACACTGCTATCAACAGCAGATTCGTCATAGATATATACACGACAGACAACATCAATTCAGACTTAAACTCAATAGTTCTGTTCCAAAATCAATGTCACAACAGGACCACCATCAGTCACAAAACCTAGTCTCTCGAACTGTTGTTAGCAAGTACCAGGTTGCAAGACGTACGGAAAGAGTTAACTGACAGGGTGAGTGACAATTTGTCCGGAAAACCCGGAAATGTCGGGGATATGAGCGACTGAAATTTTCCATACTCCGATCGGCGAGTATCTTGCAATTTTCCACTTTATTAGAATTGCTCAAAGGGGACAGAGCTCCCAGTCCACACACGTATAGATTTTATTGTGGGAACCTCAAACAGCAAGAATCTGTGAAGAAAAAAACTTAATCAATCAAAACGAAGTTCGACAAAAATTGTCTATTTGGCTGCCAGACTGGAAGTTGTCAGCGAAAGAACGACTTCAACAGGAAAAACTGTTTACTGCAGACTTTGGGGGAACACTAGTGTTCATCAGTATAATAAAATAACAGTGGCACTGTGTTTTTGATAATGTATTTTTATGCATGTAGCATTGTACAGCAAACTGCTAATACTGTTAAAAATGCGCAAAATACAGCAACAGTTCGTCAGCGATCCTAGAAAACTACACATTACCATTAGCATCGAGATTAGAATGCAACACTTAGTGGACGAAAATCCCGGAAAATACACCGGCAGAAATGAAAAAAACAACCACGCCAAACAATTACTGGATATAAACTAAAAAATCACAGCAGTGTCATAAACAAACAAACAACGGCCTCATCAAAAATCACATTCCCTGCACAAAAGAATACGACATTTTGCAGATACTAGAAAAATGTAAGAATGCACCAATTTATGACTTAGCAGTATAACCATGACTACACCTCCTACTGCTACTGCTGACTGCTGAGACTACGACTGGTGATTACTACTACTAACTGTTACTACCAAAGCTACAACTGCTATTACTTTTGATTTTTGTTAGCCATCCGTTATATCCAGCACGACTCGAAGTTGAATTGGGCGCCAAATAGTAAACGTTTGGACTTACATTAGTGCATTAGTTCTTGCATGCCAAACAGCCCACAGCAAAACATAAAACTATAAAAATACGAGTTTGAAACATCTGGTCTTCTTGCTTCCAGTAATACGTGAGTGGGTGTTTTTTTCTGAACACTGTGTATAACAACTAAAACATACTATGACTATTGATACTGTCATTCTGTTATCGTTATAATTATTACCAGCAGTATTGCTATTCTCGATCAATGGTATTTTCACAGCCATTACTCAAAGTTACCCATAGACACAATTTCTAACAAATATCAGTCCAGACATATGCACAAAAATTTTGAGCAAAAGCTGCCGTGACCTTTCAACCAACGCATTTTACACAGAATTGAATTCAGCAACTTTCAGATACCATATGCAACTTCAATTCCCACAATTTTTCAATATAAAAACCATATTCAGGCACTTTTCAGTGTCCTGAGAAATGGGAAAAATATTCACTATGTTCAGCAACTAACCCAAGGCATGGAAACGCCGTAAAAAATTTATCCGATGAAATAAACCACAAAAAACCATAAGACTGAGTGAGTGAGTAGGGTATAATGTCCCACCCGGCACAGTATAAGTCATTTCTGGGATGGCGGCCTTTAATGGCAGAATGCACACAAACACATAATAACGGAACAGTAAGTTTAACCTTTACAGAAACACAAAATACAAAATACAAAAAAAGCAAACTAAACCTAAAATTGTAAGAACTCCATTATACACGTGCATATGTAATTAACATAACGGTAGTTCTAATAATCATCCCTGTTATCCTCAGAACAGTCATTAATGTCAGAATGCTGTCTAATGAAGAACAGGGGGCAGGCAAAACTATGGTGGAATGGATATATGATATGCCAGGGTTTGTGACTTAGGTCCGGTTTTTCCATCTTCAATCAAATCAAATTTGATCTCCGATTTACTGATCTTTGATTAACTTGATGTTCAGAATTGATCGTCGATCAACTGCGTTTCGTTTTTCCAGGCATTTTCGATCTCCAATTACGTGATCGACGATTAGCTGATCCGCCATCAACTGAGCCTACTTTATGCCAATCTGATTGGCTGACAGTGACCTCAATTTGCGGTGTTGTGCTAATGGGCATGCGCTGCGAGTGGACGCTATAGGCAGTAAACGTCGTCATAGCAATGATATCAACAATACGTCTGCTGTCAAAAATACGTTCTACCGCAAATCAAATTATACGGGAGCATTTATCTATTTTATTTCTCCACAAAACACTATGCACATGCCTGGAACTTTATTTTAATGCATGAATTGCCGTTCTGAGCAGTGAAGTGAGGCGATGTTTCTGGTGCGAATAAGCAACGAACTGCAGATTGCCACGTTTAATCGTCAATTATCTGACTTGATCCGCCAATATTCGGCCATCAACTTGATGGGAGATTTGATGGACGATCAGTCGCTAATTGGCGATGGAAAAACGGTTATTGAGATGATC
>Ga0056128_1000834_pt1 | contig 30974 bp, 20 predicted proteins | sample WorMetLIZISLAND2_FD_71113 | JGI IMG/M metagenome (GOLD analysis project Ga0056128, IMG submission 71113) | Marine gutless worms symbiont microbial communities from Max Planck institute for Marine Microbiology, Germany - Olavius geniculatus... ...
CAAACAGCCAGTCATTACTCATGCATATCAAGAACTCAGTTATTGACAACTAGCCACTCAACTAGCCTGAAACTCAACTGTTCAATGCTGGCCAAACCTTGGGCAGTTTGGCCAGCATTGAACAGTTGAGTTTCAGGAAAACTCTCTGTTCCAGACTTTGCTTAGTTTTGTTTTGTTTTCGGGCAGTCAGGTCACCACAAACAGAAAACAGTCTCTCAACATATGCTTGAGAAGCTGGTGCTGCAACTAGATCCAGAGCCAACCCCCCCAATGCATTTATATTGAGATTCTTTTCCCACCCAGTGTCCTCAGTGAGGGATTCCAGATCGGATAAATAAACACGCAGTTCATTGTCAGGTCCAGCTGATACATCAGAAAAGGATGCAACAGGTTGCCGTGGAGCGAACTTAAATCGTTTTGGAGCCAATGGCTGGTTAGCGGACTGGCAAAAAACTGAAGAACTAAAATTAAAATTAAATAAGAATTAAAATTAAAAGTCGTTTCAGACTTTGTAATTCCATTCTTATTTTAATTTTTTGGAACTTTGTAATTTTAATTGTAATTATAATTAATTAAATTAACACTTTCTCGTTTTCATAGATTGTAATTTTAATTTCAATTAATTACAAAAACACTGGTGAAGTGAAATATTGAACAATCATTTGATGGCCAGTTGTGCCAGAAACATTCGTACTGAACATTATTAAAAACAGATATTACTTCTTCAAGTGACAATCGATAATGTTCAGAATGTTTTTTTCCGGGGAGGGTGTATCATAGAAACCAGCCAACTGTTTCTCAGTTTACTGTCAGTGGTGGCACAGCCTTGTGGTAACACTGTTGGCAATGGTCGCACCAATGAAGTCACTCAATGAAGCATCAGATTAGTACTGTTCATAAGTATAAAGACATTATATTCAACCAAAATATGCAGACCAACTCGGCTTGGCCATCTCACTGTGGGTACGGCAAAATGAGTACTGGCGATGGTTGCCATTGCTAGCCCTGGAAAAAGTGGCGAGTTCTACATAACAATAGACCCTATTACTAGAACTAGTGGCATAGTGGCCCAGTCCGTTAAAGGCAATGGCTGCTAATAAAGCTGGGCCATCCAGCCAACTTCTTAACTTAAGGAATCCTACATCATATACCAAATCTTTTCCCGCTTTCAAGAAAATAAGAACCCTATTTTCAGCAGTGCCTTAAAGTACACACAGAAGTCCTACCGCTCTGTGTGGAAGTTGGAAGCTGCAGTACAAGCGTCGTCCTCAGTATCAACTCGTAGCGGCACCCGCCGACACCCCGGGCCTTTCAGTGTCCGCTCCAGCTGGTGTAACGTTCTCTCTACCTGGGCAGCTCTGCATGCATCGACCTTTGACACCACGACAAACGTAGGAACCCCGAGGGCCAAAGCGAAGCCGAGATGCTCCTTGGTTGTTCCAACTGTCGATGCAAATCACAACTGACTAAATTACAACACACCTTTCTATAACGTCTCCTAAGAAAACAAATGGCAACAAAGACATGGCGATAGAGACAGATAAGGAACTTAGGAACAGGAAAACCTAATTGCCAAGGTGTACTCTGCTTGCACCAACCACCGATATTAAAAAATATAAGCAGATGCACCAGTCAGCACACGGCAGAAATTTCTACTTGTCTGCAATCATTGGTTATTCTTTTCTCCTATTACAACAAGAAAAGCCCTGCTAATGCAAACGGTAACGTGCAACAGCTGCGGTTCTTGCATGTTTGAAAGCCCAGCAAAACAAAGTCTAAGTCAGTCGCCAGAGGGTGCTAGACAACCCGCGGCTACAGTGTCTATAGTGTTTCACTCATACTCACCAGAGGGCGAGATGTGTCTTGCTTAGGAACGCCATACTGGCTGGATATCACAAATTTTCCCTACCCCTTTCGTTTATTGTCCTCGTTTGAGGTGACCTCTTTCGAATTTATAGAAAAGCTTTAGGGTTCCTAAAACTAGTCTTCCAGGCAGCCAACGGTGAAGATTTGGTGATCCTAGCTTGCACCGTTTTTGACTGACCCACCCGTGTGACGAATGGACAGATGGACGGACAGAAAGACAAATAGAATTGAGATGGCTAAAACGTGCTAAACATGTTGCGCATAAAAGCAGAAAAATGCCAAAACACCAACAGCAAGAATGAGTGAAGCCAAGATGTTCTTTTCTTGTACTAACTGCTAGCACAACCATAAATTACCACAATGTCACAAATTCAAACTACTGATTCATTAATGCTACTTTAAAATGGCACTAATGCAATAAAAAGCTCTCACTAAAAGGCTTTCTCCTGACATTTCCCAAACTATCAACGATTTCTGGAATTTTCCATGACAGCTATCAGATCATATAACATTTCCAGACTTTCCACCCAGCACATAAATATTTTTTTTCACAGAACGCCTTACTGCACTAAGTAAAGGTAATAACAAAATCTAAAACACTTCACAAACTGTCAGCCACTTTTCTTACATTTGCACGACAGATATCAAATTCCACAAAATACCCATCATTTTAGTCATATTTGAACCTTTCAACTGAGGAATTTTAGTCACAAAGTTGAAACAAGTCTGTGGATAATAGGACAAACCAATGCCGGAAGTGGCGCTGACAACGAGCATGGCGAAGTCTGGCGAGTAGCCAGTCAACCCAAACACCGTCGTCTTGAGATACTTGTGATGGCCGCACAGGTCGATGAATGATATCAGCTTTGTTGAGTTCGAACAGATTTCTTCAACCGTACGCGAGTCGCTGTAGTTAAAAACCTGCCAGTAACACAACAGACATATCAGTAGTCCAGACATGACTATTGACTAACCAACTGACTGCTGCATCGGTCTGAAACAGTTTGCCGGAGTCAGTCCGGTCATCGCCATCGTTGCAAGTTTTCCGCAGCAGACTGAAAACCAAACTTTTTGCCCGATCTTACAGGCATGACTAAGAACGTCTCACTGCACTGACTACTATTACGTGACTTCATTAGCTCATTGTTACGTGTCCTTGTAGTCTTAGGACTTAACGCCACACTAAAGTTTATTCGTCCTTCATCATCATCATCATCAATCTTCACATGTGCACAGGACATAATTGATATTAATAAAAGCCCTTTACATATATATCTCAGTACTAATGGCTGGCAATGATATGGTATTAGTCAATTACTCGGGTCTTGCTATAGTAATGCACACAGTATCAGATGAAATGCAAAGCGACAATCTTGGTTTCGTACTACATCTCCTAATTTTTGGTTAACCAACTCATTTTTGGAACCACTGCAGCTTAGACAACATCTTCTGTTGTTAATCCCCTCAGATGAATGGATGTCACTATTAAACCAACAGCTGTTATCACAAGTGTGGTTTGTGATAACAGTGTGGCTCGGTAGTCTAACGGTAACATGTCGGACTTGTAATCCTGAGGTCACTCAGGGGCCCAGGTTCAAATACGCACCAGGACACTGCCGGGTAACGACCTTAGGCAAGTTGTTCACACACATGTGCCTCTGTCACCAAGCAGTATAACTTGGTACCGGTCAAAGAGCGGCGATGCCCTGAGGCTGGGAAGGTAACCGTAGGTCTGGCGTCGCACTGGCCATGCGTCACGGACTCAAGTGGTTTATCCACCTACGGGCTCAACGGCCGCGAGTGGGAGACGAGCACCCCGCCTATGCTCCAGCTGGGGCATGGCTGACTTTACCTCTTTTTGTTATCACAAGACTTCTGATAAAAGTCCCTGGTAATTCATTAAAATAAGTACTCTAGAATTCCGGGCCTGTACCAGAGTGAGTGAGTGAGTAGGGTTTAACGTCCTGCCCGACACAGTATAGGTCATTTCGGGGACGACCTTTGCAGGCAAAATTGCACATGCACATAATAACAAAACAGAATGTTTAACCTCTACAGAAAGTTAAACCTCTATGAAACACAAAACACAAAAAAATGACCTAAACCTAAAACTGTTAAGAACTGGCGAATTGTGCATATGTATCGATAATGGCAGTTCTAATAATCTTTCCTGTTATCCTCCAGACAGTCATCAATCTCATAATGCTGTCTACTGGAGGACAGGGGGGGAGGGAGGCTTGTACCATAGACTTAGATCTTATGATATAGAGATGCGGCTTATGTAAGTGACCTAGAGCCTCCAGTATGTATTACAGACTTAGCATCTCTGAGATCCAACTTGCATCAGAAGTTTTACAACAGGTCAGCGAATTTTTTGCTGGATTTCGTTACTTAGTCGGCAGGGCCATCAAAACTCGGTCATCGCACTGAGAGGCCGTGGTGTGTGAACAACTTGCCCGTAGTCGTTACCCGATAGTAGATTAGTCCGGAGTCAAACCCCGACCTAGAAATCATTGGGTCTGACACGCTAACCACTACACTATATAGCAATGAACTGAAATTGCATATTAATAAGTGCCAGCCTGTCTAGTTGGGGTTCATGTAGGGTGCATTCACCTGTGTCTGGTGTAACACAGTGTGATCTCATATAGCAGGTCATGCTCTGTAGCTCTGCTGTCTACAGGAACCTTTTAACCTACAAAGCTGACGCAAAAATGAGTTTTATAGCTCATTTTTTTACGCAATTATTGCTTGTATCAAAATCAGCACACCTCTCCCTTGCTGTTGAATCCGAGTATCTCGTGGCTGATGCTGGATGTGCGTCCGGACTGAATCTCATGCAGATGTCGGAACAGGTTAAGTCTGGCTCGGCCGCGCCCGTTGTCCAACTCTCCCTGAGTCAGAACCCCGAGCACTGTGCTCTTACCGGCATCCACGTTACCCAACACTGCCAGACGTAGGTCAATGAACTACAACGTAAACAGACACAGCTGGTTAAACACAAGAAGACGTCCACCCAATGTCAATATGAGATGCAATGCATATACAGCCCTTACAGTTGGTGGTGTGGCGTAGCAGTGACATGTTGCATTGAATCAATGTTCAGTTAGTACCTGGATGGATGACTATCTGCAGACAGGTAAAACCATCACAACACATAATCAGCTACTCAAGTCGACTTGGCCTTCTGGCCTCTGGGATTGAAAAAAAGTATCAATTTTGTAGGCTAGTAATAATAATAAACGGCAATGGTGCTAGGGCTGGATATAGGGCCTATAAGCAAATCTACTGGCTCAGGCTGATAGACTTCTAAGTCTAAATGTTAGCACAACCCTGGTGCAGTGCTACATGAACCAGGAGAATTCTCACTATAGCAGTACCATGATGACAGCACCATAAACAGCATTATTATTATTATTATTTTTTTTTACCCTCGGTATTATTATTATTATTATTATTATTGCACAAATGATTTCTCATACAAGAAAGAACGTAAAGCATTAGCAACCTGCTGGTTTTCAGGGACCCAGCGAACAAGAACTTCAGCCACTTTCTTGTCAGTCGTGCCATCAGAAATCTCAACTGATCGCTCACGTAGAACTGACATCGTTGCACCAAGTCTATGCAAACCATTTTCATTTAACACAAAAATAAACTGGAAAATGATAGTTAATTGGCGTTAGATAGTATCAGCGTTCACAGCTGCTTACACAGACAAGCTGTAACTGAGGTACCTTTATTTCTGATCCTAAGTTATACAGTGCTATACATATCTGCCTTTAGCTAACTTTATTGCTGTGAACATGTAATTTTTCAGAAGGCAAAGTTGTAAGTCGTTAAAGATGGTACCACTAGACAAGTTCCTAAATCCTGAATGCTGACGAAACATTTTGCTATCTGCAATGGTTTGGCCACAATTTGCAATGTAAATGCTACTTGAAAGTTCCAACCAACCTTACATCCCATTTTGAAGGGCAGTGCATGCATCAAGTGTGTTTCTGGATGCAAGGAGCAGTGTCATGGGTTAAGAAAGCTGGGCGAGGAACAAAAAAGTTTCAATTTTCCAACAGACAGCTGCAAACTTCCAACAAGGGCGAATATAGGTTCCAACTGTATTTTAGAATGGTCGAGCTGTTGTCATGGTGGCCACCCATCTGTCCACCTGTCTGTCACAGATGTACTGTGGCTAAACGGTGCAAGAGAGGGTTGCTATTGATCACTAATAGGAAGTCGCATACTGGCTTTCAAATGACATAAAAATCGATCACAGTGGATGACTCTGAAGAGTTATAATGCACTCTGGAATGGAATGTTTCAAGCTATAAGTGGTATATATCTCGAAAATGTGCAAGCAGGTTACTGTTAATCACTAATAGGAAGTGGCATATGCCCTGTCAGATTAAATGACAAGTTTCCCGAAAATGGCAGATTTTTCAACCCTAAATTTGATATTTTTGGAAAAACATTTTCACACAGGACAAATTTTTGGGGGAGAAGAGGGAAATTGTCCCCCTGATGCCCCCTCAGAGATGCCACTAGACATAAAACAAAATACTAGACGAGAATGGAGTTCCTACTTGTCAGCCATGGTCTGCAATGTCCGTAGTGAAGCTTTCATCTCAGCATCTGACAGTCCAGCCAGCAGGCCACTGTCCTCGACGCCTATCTGATAGATGGCCTCACCTTGACCTTCCTGCAAGCGCCACTTCATCTGTGTCACCAGGTGTTCCAGCCGCGTAGACGACGGGTTCACCAGTTTCAGCTGACACAAGCAAACAGCATAAATGTTATCACTAGGGTAGAGCCAACCATACTGGCTGGCAATCACCTTGAAGTTCATCCAAGGTCAATGATTTTTATGTCACCTGAAAGGGCGTATGCCATGCCACTTCCTATTAATGATTAATGTTTACCTAGGCACCTAGGCCCTATCTCACACCATTTAGCCACAATAGTGCGTAACAGCCTTAAAGGTTATCCAAGATCAATGATTTCTATCTAATCTGACAGGGCGTATGCCACTTCCTATTAGTGATTAGCAGTAACCTTGGCCCTGTCTCGCACCGTTTCCGAGATATGGCCACTTATAGGTCATCCAAGGTCATCAGGGTTCATAAAAATCATGATTTTTTAAAAATAAAAATCAATATCATGATTTTTTAATAAAAATCAAAATCGTGATTTTTAAATAAAAATCAAAAGCATCGAGTTGATTGATTTAAATCACATTTTTTATTTAAATCAATTTAAAAAATTTTTTTTAAATTTTTATTAGATTTTTACACTATTCTATGCCATCTGTGATAACCAATGTGTTATCTTTATCTATTAGTTTGTGGATGACAGTAACTGGCCTTGATTAGAGTTTTTTTAAAAAAAAATACATGTGTTATTCTTTATAGCAGCCTGGCAAAAAAAAACTATGTACAATTTTAACCTGGTGGTGCATTCTATTGTTTGTGAATATTTGTGAGGCTGCAATTTGTCAAACTTTTTAAGGCAAATAGTAAACAATGATGAAAGCCATAACATTTCTAATACCTGTATTCCTGTAAGCATGCTGATTGCTGAAAGTAACTATCAAAACAACATGAGCATTGAGCAATAACAAGAGTCAAGGCCAAGTAATTGGCGACATCAACTTTTGTAAATTGTTATCAGGTTAAGCTAACTTACCACCTCAGATATAACCAAATATTAACGTAGTCAATAAAATAAATTGAGTTAGCAAGCACTACAGTGCACAAAATACCAATAATAGATTGCAAACTGAAAACAGCAATCACATTTACACAAAAATTTGTAGGTTTATATTCAGTGATTTAAATCGTGGTTTTTATTGTTGATTTAAATCATGATTTAAATCGATTTAAATCAATGATTTAAATCACTTGATTTAAATCGCATCAACCCTGAAGGTCATGGATTTATATGTCATTTAAAAGCCAGTATGCGACTTCCTATTAGTGATCAATAGCAACCTAAGCCCTAGCTTGTACCATTTAGCCACAGTACATCCTTGATGGACAGACGAACGGACAGACAGATGACAATCATGACAACAGCTCGAACGTTACTAAAGTACAGTCGGCTAAAAAAACTAACAACAGCCAGCAACAATGTTTATAGAGCTGTTGAACAACTTCAGCTATCACAAGCCACAAATATCAATATCAACCCATGCTGGTAGAGTTACATTCTAGTCATACAATAGCATCATCAACAGCACCTTAAATCTCCAAAGCAAATGCATCAAAATGAACATGTGATGTTATGTCTTAGGCATATTTTGAAAAAAAATTACCACTAGTGACAGCATAGGAACCTGCTGCTAACCTAGTGGGAAATTTACCATTCTTATCAGTGGCACCACTGCTAAATTTAAAACTATCTGTTAAATTTAACACAAATATAACTCAGTAAACCATGATTACAAATAACATCTAATAAAAATAATTAATCAATAAACAGAAAAAGATGCAAATGTAAAAAAGCATAACAAACACAGATAGGCAGTCAGTCAAAAAGTAAACAACTGAATGTTCCATTGAGAAGTTTACCTTATACTCCACATTTCCTTCTTCAGCCTGTTAAAACACACAAAAACATACAGTAAATCCACTCAGTAACAATTTTTTTGACAAGAACATGTAAAATGTCATTATAATCCAAACTGCACAACCATCAGCTAATGTTTCTACATGTTTCTCTACCATGCAAGACTTCACCCTGGAATTTCATCCAACTCGATTTATAAAGAGAGGTCACGAGGGGATTACGTCCAGGGCGATCGGCATCAAATGACAAATAACACACCAAACAACGCTGACCTGGGAAAATGACTGGTCTGATTTGAACTGCCATATTCCCAATTCACTGAATCCCAGACAGACTCTCTGAGACTTTCCAAATTGATTCCGAAATATTTCTTTTCGATGTCTTTGTTGTAACCGTTCTGTCATCATAACTGTTCCAGCTGTTATCAATGTTCACCACTCGTTCTGCCAAAAAATCGACGTCATAAGTCTGCTAAAACCTGTTCCAGGAGCTACTAGTACGGAAAACAAGCTCTGAATGTACCCAGTGAAATAGTTACTAAAGTCAAATATAGGTCAACGACGAACAAAAACCTCTGGGGGTAAAGCGGTTGTCAGCACCGAGCTATCGTCTGGTCTCGGATCAAAAAGTCCCACCAGATGATCCATCGCCGTTCTATCCACAGCACTGCCGTTGTCACTGCCGTCATTCGACGTTTTGCGATTTTTCTTCAAATGAAAATCTCGACGTTTATATACCTACAGATGTTGCGCCATTACCAAAACATATTTCGTCAGATCTAGGTCGTAAATGAGGTCACCAAGAATTCTAATTTGGACGAATAATTATTTTAAAATAAATATTCTATGGTGTCCAAATTTGTGTGTACTGTTGCAAATTTTACTGATAAAATGTCGGCAAATAGTTCCAGTAACCAAGCACGACAGTCAAAAAATGACGGCGATTATAAGACAGTGTTAAGCTTGCAAGATATTGCTTCTCTTCTTAGGTACTGAGCTGTGCATGTATCTAATTGGCCATCAGCTAGTCCAAGATTCTTTTTTTGGTCCCTGCTTATTTCGGGCCTTATCTGATGTCTTTATAGCCTGATAGCCCGGGTTAGTTTTAAGGTTAGGGTTAAGTTTAGGGTTAGGTTTATGGTTTGTAGCTGCATTCAGTTACAGTGAAAATAACTAAAATGCAGTATGATCGGTGTCAATCGTTTTAGGAGAATTAGGGTTAGTTTTAGGGATATGGTTAGGAATAGGGTTAGGATTAGGGTTATGGTTAGGTTTAGGATTTAGGGTTAGATTTAGGGTTTGTAATCGCATTTAATTGCAATTAAAATAACTATAAAGGCCAGTACAATTGGTATCATAATCGTTCTCGGTCGATAGACGCTTGAAGTAAGCAGCTGTGACGTACAGATCGCATTCGCATTGCGTTCATAGACGTGTAAGCGAGAGTGAGAGCGAGCGGTAGCAAGCGAGAAACGGGACAAGTGAGTGCGAGCAAGATTTTTCCCGTAAGCGAGCGATAATACATACGAGCGAGTCGAAGCGAGCGAAATTTAAAATGGCACATGCTTTACGTGCAATAGCACATAATGCTTCACGCATCTTAGCTATCGTCGAGGCATCTGTCTGTCTGTCTGTCTGTCCGTCCGTCACTCCCTGCAATAATTGTATAAAAATGATGCAAGCCAGGATCACAAAATTTTCACTATCGGCTGCCACAAATTAGACTTTACTTCCAGGATTCGTATAGCTTTTCCAGAAATTTGACTGGTCACGCAATCAAAGGCTCTAAATGAAAGGGGTACGAAGCATTGGCGATTTTTAGTCAATAAGTCGCCATATTTCAGAAACAGTGCGAGATAAAGCCAAGTATACTATTAACACTATTGGAAAACTTATAAGCCCTTTCAACTGACACCAAAATCAACGACCTTGAAAGACCTTGATGCCCAAAAGTAGGGTGTTTCAGGGTCAGTTGACTCACGGGTTTGCTCGTGCACATTGTTCCACACTAGTGGTCGAAAAAAGTAATAGTAAAAGTAAAAAAGTAACTTTTCTGGCAAAGACAACAGTTTAACACTGTTTAATATTTTTATTCTTGTCTTCTTACGAACGTTATCTCAATAAGACACCATGCTGATTAATGCACAAAAACAGATGTTTCTAACTAAAGCAACAGACTCAGTTAACTAACTCACTCTAACTACTGACCCAGTGACTGCAAACTGACAAGGGTCAACTAGCACACACTGCCTAGCAGCCGGCCCAGGAATCGCTGGTGATAACATCAGTTACCGCTGTAGCCGGTGTCGGCTTGACCGACTACCACCCCGCGGTGCAGGCATGCATTGTCCACTGCATTTACCACTACTAGCACGGCCAGTGCTGGCGTGACCAGAAGCTGCATCTTGCGCTGCAGGGCCCTGCACCACAATTCATGCAGCACTGCAGTCCATCTATTCATCAGCTCACAGATGGTATCAGCCGCTGACAAATGGACACCTTTTGGTTTCAGGTTGCGATTTCCTGGTATACTGACCCATTGGCGTTTACGACTGAGTCATAAATTTTTACTTGTAACGCAGGTATTTGAAAATGTAACGAAGTAAAAGTACAAGTAACCGCTCAAAAAGTTACTCCGTTACAAGTAAAAGTACTTGATATTATTCTTACTTCGTTACAAGTAAAAAGTAATACTTTTTACTTTTTAGTTGTAATGAAAGTATTTTTACTTCGTTACCGAACAGCACTGTTCCACACCAAATTCTGGTGCGAAACAATGCATCACAAGTTAACCCGGATAATTTCTTGTGTTTCGACTTAACCTTGTACTTCCATGTATTTAACGAGTGATTTTTTTTGCCTTTTGCTGCGGCACACATTTCACATTTCAAGAGAGAATTGTGCTGCGATGGCAGGACATAGACCAAAACAACATGCATATGAAATTTTTAGCATTAAATGTAAATTCCAGCACTTAAAGTTTCGACCCTCAAAGTTCAAGGAGACTTCCATTACTTCCACTGTGGGTATCGCACACTCAAATTAAAAGAAAGCCAACTATGGAATCGACTTCCATGTGACTTAATGCAGATCACATCTCTTTCACCATTTAGGCAATTATGAAAAAAAACTATTTAATCTACAGGGTGAGGCAAAAAAGTAATAATCTTCCGTCATATTTTTCGAAAATTTCAAGCAGCCAGTTTAAGATGGAATTTTGCAATTTCTCACTCTGCTCGCTGAATGTCTATGAGCGAGCAAGAAAGGTTGGTGAGTCGCTTAAGGGTTTATGCATGCATATGTATGATTTGTTGCAAAATAGTTAGAAAAGCGTGAAACGATCGTAAATATTTCTGTATTTTCGGACTTTAGACATCTTTGGCAGTTGATTAATGTAAGCGAAATCGGAAATTTGCGAGTAAGTGATCACGTGATTTTGCCGATTATCCTTCATTTGCAGATTCTTAATGGACAAGTGACAGAATTGTCAGCTGTTCTGCAGACATTTCTGTTCATACAGGGTGGCACTAAATACCAAAAACATCAAGCTTGTTTTCGGAAACCACCATATGCTGAAAACCCTAACAGAAAACTACCGAAAACAAAAATGTTGTTTTCGACCTTTCGGTGGTTTTCGGTTGTTTTCAGTGCAAACCAACAGAAGCTGGTGACTTTAGTGTAGGATTTCACACTGAGACGTGCAGGCAGTCCTACACTACAGCATCAGAACAGTTAAAAGACTGGAACGCGTTGTCTCAGTGTGTTCTCTCAGCCGGCTCTTTAGCCCTAACTGACTGGCCAGTGACTGCACGCTATCAGTGTGATCCCCCACTTTGGGGCCCTGTGGAATAATTTTCCAGATCCAGATGCAGTAGATTGTAATTTTTAGTTTTCTTGATGACTGTCTGGAGGATAACAGGGAAGATTATTACAACTACCATTATGTTAATTACATATGCATTTCATATAATGGAGTTCTCACAATTTTAGGTTAAGCTTATTTTTTGTGTTCTGTTTTTCTGTAACGGTTAAACTTTCTGTCTGTTGTAAAGTTTAAACTTACTGTTCTATTATTATGTGTTTCTGTGTCGGGTGGGACGTTAAACCCTACTCACTCACTCACTTTGTAGTTTTCTGTTACGGTCAGAAGTAGTAGTCATAGTTAATACTGAATTTCTCCCATTTGTGTCTTGATGTCAGTTTTAACTACCAGGTGACTCCGGTTATGCTGTGCTGTTCTGAACTGTTGACAGTGTGCTGTCAGAAGATGCAACTCAGTCTCAGACATTCGAGCAGGTTGCAACATCTCTCCACCACTACTTCAACAACAAGTCTGACTACTTTAAAATTGGACAAGCCCTGGTTTGTACAGTTCACATTCTTTTGTCATATTGAACCATATCAGCTGTGAATATTTTGTAGTATTTGCTAGTATCGATACCATTGAATGTGCACCAATTAGCCTATGTGCAAACATTCTGGTTGAATGTAGAGAGCCATAATAGTTGTAGTACATACAGGCTATCAGGCTGTTTTTTTCGTCAGTATTGGATATGTAAAATGTTAGTTTGTCATTGCCATGTGATCTTGGTAGCAGTCAGCCGAACATTTGGCTTCAACGTTGATGTCATTACTGCTTTGATTTGAGTTTCTGTCACGATTAACAAAAACTTGTATATAGACTTTGCCAGTCTCTATGTAATGTACATATGATTTTGTTAGAATCAGATGTATATCAGCGTGTTGCGTTTTGTTGTTTCCTCAGAATGTGTGGTTGCCAGGAGTCTTGAGCTTATGTATGGAATGTTGTTAACATTTTTGTTGACAATTTTACTTACAAGTAGGCCATGATAATGATACCTCCCCTAGCACCACCGTTGCTTTCCTATTGTCACCAGTCAGGGATCCATAGTTTTGTTACTTTTTTGCCTGTAGCAGGATTGTAATCTCAGTAGATTTAAAATTTGCAGACTTCTTAAACTCAGCTAACTAAACCATACGATCATTCGTAAATATGGTGGCAAAAAGTTTATATAATTTTTATAGTTGTTTGCAATTTTGTATTATCACAGGTAACTATGCTGCAGCATCCTGATTTGCTGACACATCCGACACAAAGACTATCGGCTGTTTACTTACTGTATGAGATGTATGCTACAGAGCCTGTTGCAATCAATCCTTTTGCGTCAGTTTTTGTTCACTTACTGGTAAATTTCTTTTTTAAAAATTTTTTTTTGCTGTCTCAAGTGTTAGTATTTTTCTGTCATGTTGGGTTTGGTTACGTACGTTGATTTTACGGCCTGATGCCAAACCTGTCACTCAACCAAGCTGTGCAAACAATAAATCTATTTCCCTATGAGCAGATCTATTTGGTGTCATTATCTCGTGTATGTTTAATTACACTGTGTCTCAAAATAAAACATCCCCAACATTTTCGACTGTAACTTGAAAACCAATTACCAGATTTTGATAGTTTTTGGTACGAATATTTCTGACACAACTTGCCATCAAGTGACTATTCAGTTTCCCATTTCACCTAACGTTTGTTTCTGCACTACCTGGAGAAAACACAACCAGCGAAATATCACTTTTTTATCCAATGCGATATGATTTATACTTAATTAACATAACGCATAAAAACACATTTTGTTTACATTTCTGACACTTTGGCTGACACTTCATCCAGTTGTCCATTTTTCAACTACTTGCAGTAAAATTGCTTGAAATGTTGGCCCACTACATGTATGTGAACACAGGCAAGGAGATGCTTTCTCCATTCATTGACAGCAGTATCAATAATGTTCTGCTCCAGACCAATCCAAGCTGTACCATTCACTTCTCGACTTCACAAACATTCCTAAACTTCATCTGGTAGACACGCTGCTGCATGACAGTCAAACCTTGTAATAAACCAGCTGTTGGGATCCACAGATGAGGATAGATGGAATTTGTTGACGTTTTTTCATTCATTTTAACACGTATTATGCTTGGTCTGATTTCTTGAGAAGTGCAAAAGCAGACGATGGTTGAGGTGGAAACTAAACCACTTATTTAATAGCCAGTGGTGTCAGAAATATTGCTGCCAAAAATTATTAAAATGTGCTAATCTTTCTTCAAGTTACGATCGATAATGTCGGGGATGTTTTTTCAGGTTTTCTGTTTATTTCAACACATATTTTGCTTGATCTGATTTCCCTCAGTAGTGCAGAAGCATACATTGGGTGAGGTGGTAAACTGAACGGTAATTTGACAGCAAGTTGTGCCAGGAATATTTGTAGCAAAAATTATCGAAATTTGATAATTTGTTTTAAAGTTACAGTCAAAAATGTCGGGGATGTTTTTTTGAGACACAGTGTATAATGGAAGGACGGCAAGCAGCTTACTTAAGCCGTGAGTTATGTGAGTAGAGTCTGGAGTTGGTGTACTTATTCTCTGTGTCTTTCTTATCATCATCGTCATGGTACAGTTCGCGATGAATTGAAGCAGTAAAGCAGCAGGAATAACTGCTTTTTCGGAAATAATAAAAACGAAAATAGCATGATATTGGGCACAGAACAGCGCAGAAACAGCGAATGAAATCAATGCATGGGAGAATAGAGGTGGATTAATTTTGTAGAATGTTTGAATTTTGGAAAAGAACTGGTAGAGAACAAATATAGAAATATACAGTTTTTTTAGCTTTTTAGTGTGAAATTAAAATATCTACATTATACAATTAACATTCTGCGTGGCTGTGTACAGAATCCACCGTCAGATGGTGACGCATCTGTTACTCAGCCAACAGATTTCCACTGGGCAATTCCGAAGATATCCACTGTCGAAAAATATTTCCTTTCTCAGCTAATTGCCACTCCGTCGAAAGATGTGAGTATGTTGATGTATGTTGCTGGCTTACCAGATGCAGTAATGCAATGGTATTACGCATGCAGTAATACCATGTATTACTTTGTTGATATAAAATATTTATTAGGACTGTTGGCAGTTTAGTCAAATGCCTATATGGCCAGCCTGTATGGCTGAAATAGTTGGTCCTGCGGCTTGGCGATGCAGTGCCCTTAGATTGTGTTTTTTTACTTCTGGCCATTTTCTAAAAGGCAATTGCTTGCAAGTGCATTCGTCACCATACAATATAATTTGGTACTAGCCATGAGTTGGTGATGCTGTGCAGATAAAAATTTAACTGTGGGCTCGGTAGAAAGTAGTGGTAGTCTAAAGTCATATTGTCACTGTTACGGTCTGTATTCTGTCTCTTTGTGGGATAATTCTTGCTGCATGTATAAAGTATGTTTTTCTGCCATCAACATAATGCTTACTTTATGCTACTTCTTGTGTATTTCTGCTGTTCGAATTATCACATAATACTGAAATGTTTGACTTTTGTGTCATAAATTTATGCTATCCCTGGTATTTAACAGTCGTCTGTCATACTGTGTCAGTAGAAGTATATATAAACTGTAATTTTTTGGCTTTTTTCACATTTTCTCTATTTTTATCATTAATGCGTGTTGTTCTAGCTCATCAAGAAGACACCAAACCAAATCCTACAAATGGACATTTCTAAGCTGCCGGTATATTATAATATGCTTTTGGTTCTGTGCTCAGAATGTAATAAACATTGCCAGTGTAAAATGCCGAGTATTATATCACATGGCCAGTTGACGCACTGCTTTGATCCTGAAAAGTCTGTCTAACAGAATGCTAAATTTGACTTCGTTCTACGCGGTCGTAGTTCCGGACTGTATGTGTAGCTCTGAAGCAGTTTTGATCAGATGCCATTATTGATTACACCAATGAATAGCTGTTGTAATGTAGAAGTGAGATTATGCTATCACAGCGGCTCACTTTCATTCAGATCCAGGCTCGGTAGTCTAATGTTAGTGTGTCAGACTGGTGATTGTGAGGTTGCTGGTTCGACTCTCGCCTGGTGCACTGCCAGTAACGGCTGTCGGCAAATTGTTTGTACAAATGTTCCTCTGTCACCAAGCAGTATAATCTTATATTTGCCTAACTGTTGGAAACATAATGTCAATATATAGGTGATATATTGGCCTACCACCTATGTATCTGATGCAGCATGTGAACATTATGGGGCAAGTAGTAATCTAGTTAGGTTAGGTCAGATCAGGTATTCATTTTCCAGTTGCTTTCAGCTATAGACGCCAGTGCTACCAACTCCCCGTGCTGTTATCTGTGCTCTGCAATGTCACTCGGTGTGATTATTGTCTTTTTGGTATTTTTTCAATTTTTTATCCATCTCTCTCCAGCACAGGTGATTTACGGCCTTTCTGCCTTTTTTACTTCACTGTTCTGACAAACTGTTAAGCCGATGTCGTGTGATCAGTACCATTGACTGATTTAATTATTTAAAATCTGTCATCTGATGTACAAAATTGGGCAATTTTTTTCATCAGCTAGTTTTATTGTCTAAAATAGAATGTGCTGTATTTCAAACAATAAAATCTGATGATACTTTTACTATTCACTGAGCTAGATTTGGTCTGTCTTGAACATGATGTTCTATGAAACTGACATTTGTTTGCAAATTGGATTGATCTAGAGAAGTGTTTCTTTCAGTTATTTTTTTTCATTTATTTGATGAATTGTTTTTTAAGTAAGTTATTCTGTAATATCTAGTAGGACAGTAATGTACAGAGTGTGCCAAAAAATAGCCCGACTTGTTTTTGTCAGAACTTCGTAAAATCTCTATCAAATTTTATAATTCTTGGCACACGGATAGCTAAGATGATAGAATAATGTGAGGTATACTCATTGTCCACCTCACCTACTTTATGTCAATGCACTACCGTGTAAAACGCAGATGCTCCAAATTGTTGCATAATGTTAGTTGTTGTCGCTGTAAAAGTTTTAAGAACTTAATTAAGCACATGATAAACTAAAATGTGATTTATTTTGTAGAATTATAAGTTTGTGTAACAACATGTTTACATTTTTTAGAATTTATGCCCAAAATGTACACAATGGCTTATGTGTGATGCTATGGCTGATAGCGGCATTAACGATCAACTGATCAGTATCACAGCGTTCATTCATGGATTAGATGTGTTTTGAGCTCATATGTCTGCCATTTTGTTGTCTGCTATTTTCAGCATAAAATATTTAATACCACAAAATTATTTAGTCACGTGACACTCACTGTTGAATTGATAATGAAAAAGTGAGCAATCTGATACTGATAATCACTGCGTCGTGTAACAATTTGGAGCATCTGTTTTTACACGGTAGTGCATTGACATAAATTCATATGAGGTGGACATTGAGTGCACCTCACATAATTCTATTGTCTTGGTTATCTCTGTGTTAAAAACTATCAAACTTGGGGGAGATTTGACGAAGTTCTGACAAAGACAAGTTTGGTCATTTTTTGGCCCACCCTGTAGAGTCAGTTGTTGATCTGGTGTGTATATGTTGCGGTGGTGATACAGTCTGTGGATGTGAGCGGACTTCACTTGGCGCTGGTCGAACGTCAGTCCGAAATGCCGGCGCAGAGCAAGGCTGCCATACCGTGTGTCATATCAGACCCCGACCTACGCCCAACCAGGTCAGTTTCTATCTCTGCTCAATACTGTACTGCTTTATGTTACACTTTTTATCCGGCCCTTTTAGTCAGGTTTTCAATTCTCTATAATTTCTTCATTTAGCAGTTTTACGACAGTCTTGTCTTAACATTTGACAAATACTCCTATCTTCAGCTGTTTTCTTATCTTGATCGACATAAATGGTGTTTTATCACTATGCCATCTGCCATCCCATATACTATGCTGTTACACGTGTCATGATATGTATTATTTACTTAGTGATGGAATGGCAACAACAGTTTAATTACTCATATTTATTCGATCGTCAAATGGCCTCAGTTTAACAGAATATCGGAACTAATGCTACACAGAATTTAATAAATGTAGTTATTGTTATGTATGTGCATTAATTTTAATGTGCGAGAGCTAGCATAGCTAGCTATAGCGCGTATTAGCTATATGGTGGTTCTGTCCTGGTGTCTTGGTGTCTGTCATGTCCCGCTACCGTTCCAAGACCAGATGAGATAGAGACTTCGGGTTTTCACCATATGGTAGCTTAGGGTCTCTAGTATTTTGTGACAAAATTTCACACTGCTTGGTTTAGAGGGTTCCCATGAACGAGGAGCCGAAAGAGGGGCACCCACCTTAAAAAATGTTATTTTGCTGCTATTGGCTCGTCTGCCGTAAAAATGGTTGCAGATAGGCACAGACATGCTGCTCATCATAACAAACACTGGTGACGAGCTTCTTAGAAATGTCAAGATCGATGACCTTGAATCCCCAAAGTAAGGAGTTTTAGTGAATTTCTCACGATTTTGGACTGTGACCCACATTTCAAGAGTGAAGTGCATCGAAATGGCGAGAGATAGACCAAGACAACCTGCATATGAAATTTTCAGCACTGAACGTAGATTTTAGCGGTCTGGGTCCCAATTTTTTTGCGTTCAATGAGGCTGGTGCACGCGGATGTCAAAGACGGGTACCCCTTAAAATCTGGTGATTTTTGCGCTATTCGCTTGTCTAGCGTGAAAACACACACATAGGCACAGACATGCTACTTATCGTAACAAGCACTGGTAACGTGCTTTTAGTGCTATTAACATTAGTAATCTTGGATGACATTCAACCCAAAAATAGGGGGGTTTTGGTGAATTTTTGTGATTTTTGGCTGCTGACTAGTGAACTGCGACAAAATGGATGGACATATACCAAAATTACCTGCCAACAGAAACTGCTGTTTGCATTTCATGAGCATTATCTCAGATTTCTTGTTTTTAATGCACTGAGTTAACGCATTAATTTGACAGCTCTAATGATTACCTTTTCTGAAGATAGGGCAAATTATATTTTTAGTGTCAACAAAGGTTTCTGCTGTCGCTGCATATATTGCTAGTGAATGGTAGTTGACATGTAATAGTGTAGTTGTGTCAGTTTTGAGGGGTTCAGCAAACCGGGATGCATTAATCCGGACATACAGCGTCAGACTATTGAAGCTCTGCTGGCCTCGACTGACGTGCCTTCAAGTCGGTTTCTGCGTCCAGAGTTCATCAGACTCGCACCACCGCTGCATACCTCTGACGACGAGGCAAGTCCATTGCATTGTCATTAGAACAACACATACATGTGTGTGCTTCGTGCATGAGACACACGTGTGCTGTTGTCTGTTTAAATTTACTGTTTTTTTCGCGGTTCTGTTTATAAAAAGTTGCTCATGTTGCGACAATCATGTGTGTAACAGTTCAGGGATTGCGTATGATTGCTCTGGTGTACTTTCTGACTCTGATTAGCCATGTTCTGTGGTGAATTGAAACATTTTCGAAGATGTATCGATGTAGGTGGCCAGATTGGACTTTGACTTGCCAGCCATATTTCAGCCGGTCAAGGCTATTGACGTTCAGTGCCAATGACCCAGTGACGAGCTGTTGGCAGATCGTCGATATGCCATCCAGTGTGGTCGAAGAAGGTTATTTTTAACCTGCCTGTAAATGACGGCCGGTTCGTCGGCGACGCTATAGTACTGGTGGCAGAAGAGTGCATCCTCTTGCGCTGGGCCCATCTGCACCAAACAGTCTTCCTGCACATTAATGAACTAAAACGATTGTGATGCTTATATTGGACTTCTTAGCATTCGTCGTCATTTCCTGTTTTATCCACGGACACAGCGCACCGAGCGCATTAGAGATTACTTTGTCTGCTATGATAGTGCACTATATAAATGTTCAATTAATAATAATAATAATAACACAAATGTCAATGCTTGGGATGTTTTTGAGACACAGTGTAGTACTTTATATCCAGGTTAGGCTGGATTATTGCAGAAAATGTTTAGTAGAATTTTTACACTCTGGTGCTTTTTTCCGATACCTGTTTGTGTTAAACATGTCAACTCTACTGCGTGTTGTGCAATTGGTATAACATGGGCCTGCTGAGGTAGAATACCCCTTTGCTGTGAGACACAAGCCCATTGGCTGATGATGAGTTAGTAGTGTTAGGCAGAATTGGTCTTTCAACACACGGTGTTCTATTTTTTCCTGCAGTGTGGTCTGTTTGTTGTCTGACATATTTGTGCACCCTGCTTAAATCACCTGCTTCAAGGTCCATGGCCACGGTCAAACTCACTCGCGCAATCTATGTAGATCTAAATTAGATATCTAAGCTTGCATATATAATATGTTGATTTGAGCTTCATAAATATACAAAATTAATGTGCAATTTCAAGCGAAATGCGGCATTATGTTATGTCAGGCGAAAAATTCTAATTTACCATCAGTTTCCCTGGTGACATCATGAGCCTAACTCAGAGACATCATGAATATTAATGGCCTAGCTGGTAACATCATCAGTCTAGGCTAGGCCATTAATATTCATGATGTCTATTGGCTAGCATGATGACGTCACTGGGGGCACCTATGTGCCAATATGGCGGCACATTTTTCTATGTCATTTTGGTGGAACGTTGATTTCAAAGGTAAATTTCTCCGTGTTGACAATACGCTAGGCGCCGACATTACTTTGAAAGTTATCACAACATTGTGCACTTTTAGCAAAATGGATAAAATATATATACGTTAATTTTGGTGTCCGTGGACCTTTAAATTAATGGATTCAGATGCCAGCATGCAAGTACACTTGCTGGTTCAAACAATGCGTTGTGTTAGTAGGGGAAAAGAGATTTGGAGTGTCATGCTTTCAGTCAAATCACCAAACTGTCAGTTTATGCTGCCATCTATCGAATACATGAGGAGTTGTGTGGACTAGCAACATTGATTCTGCATTTTGCCAAATTACTCTGGTGCTTTATGTTGTTAGCCAACCGTACTAATCGTTGTGTTGATGGTACAAGATTCCGTCTCTCAGTTGTCTGTAACATTCGTTTTGTAGCTAAATGGTGCATCCTGCCAAAGCACTGTCTGAATAAGTAAATAAACTTCCCAACCACTGTGCTACCCTGTGGTACAAAGTAGAACCCCTTACAGACCCAATTTCTGCAAATGGGGGTAATGACTGCACCCAGATACTAGCATTACAATTTGTCCATCAGTATGTTTGATTATGTGGCCGGAAGTTTACATTCGCAAGTAGTGTAAGTAAGCTTGTAAGTTTACATTGCTTTCCTTCGAGTGCAGGCAGGTACAGTCAGCTACCGTAGCAACAACTGGGCTTCTTGTAATTATTGTTGTTATTTTGTGCAGTTGGTGTGGCTTGGGCCAGTAGAACCCGAGTACCCGGTGCTGTGGGACCCCAGTGCCTGCACCGGCAACTCCGTGGGTACGGAGGCGAGGCGACTCATGGTGAAAGCTTTCAAAGGTCCACTTGTACTGCAGCAGCAGCAGCAGCTTTCAGCAGAACTGGAAAAGGACTCGAAACTAGTTTATCACGTTGGACTCACTCCGGCAAAGGCATGACTCACTATTATTGCTGATTTTATTATTTATATGTATATTATTTTATTATTTATTTATATGTTGTTTTACTGAAAATGAACATTGGCACTCTGCGTATTGCAGCCATTTGGAACGTTTGCACTAATTATGGTTTATTTCTGCCCTTTCTATATTGTTTTTGTACCACTTTCTTATGTTTCTTTCGTTCACAACAAATCAGCATAAATATTTATATTCAATATTTAGAGGTAGTTAGTTTACTTTGGATGAAATTCAACATTGGCAGTTGGGCACCCTCTGCATACATAACCATCGTCAGTGTTTTTGGCAACTGATCAATTGCTGGAGTCAACGTGTTCAGAATCAGCGGAGCCCAGCATTCGATTAGCACACGTTTTAGCTGGTCAGTTACTGAAATTTTGTGACCATGCCATCTGCTGCAATGCCGCCACAGCGCATAATCCACAGAATTAAAATCTGGACTATTGGGCAGCGAGTTTTTGAGTTTAATGAACTCGGGCACATGGGAGTGCAGGCAAATGCCTAATTTCAGGGGTAATAATGATTTACGCAAATCAGGCAAAGAATATTTAAATGGTCGGCTATGCAAGTTAGGCGCTTTATCTCTAGAGTATTCTGAAACTTCTGACATATCACACGCCTTTATACCACTCATCATCATAAAGTTATCAACGCTCAAACAGATTTGGTTCTTTGGACCACTCTGTACACGTTATTACTCAGGCAGGCAGGTGCAAAATTTTTGGAGAATTTTTTGTGATTTGTGAACCATTTTTGTCAAGAATTGCTGCTAATTTATTTTTGCTCTGCATTCACTGTTTTGTTTTGTTACGCGCGACAGCGTGAAATGCTTCGCGCGTCTTAGCCAACTTCGAGGTGTCTGTCCATCCATCCGTCTGTCTGTCTGTTTGTCACACCCTTGAGCCCTATCAAAATGGTGCAAGCTAGGATCACAAAATCTTCACTGTGTGCTGCCACAAGGACTCTAGTTTGTCGTGACAAAATTTCGTGTTTCTGGGTAAGGGGTTTCCCCTCGAACTAGGGTGTCAAACAGCGGTACCCCCTAAAAAGACGTTATTTTGCTGCTATTGGCTCTTATAGTGTGAAAACGGTTGCAGATAGGTACAGACTTGCTGCATATCATAACTAGCATCGGTGATGGCCTTTTTAGATTTGTCAACATCGACGACCTTGAACTCCCAAAAGAGAGGTTTTGGTTAATTTTCTTGCAATTTTTGGCTGCAGCACACATTTCAACAGTGAATTGCATCAAAATGGCTGAAGATAGACCAAGACAACCTGCATACGAATTTTCAGCATCGAACATTGATTTTAGCAGTTTAAGTCCGGACCCTCTAGGTTTAAAGAGGCCTGCACAGGTGGGCGTCAAAGACAGCTACCCCCTAATAAGTGGTTATTTTACTGCTATTGGCTCATGTAGCATGAAAACGGTTGCAGATAGGCACAGACATGCTGCTTATCTTTGCAAGCAATAGTGACGAGCTTCTTAGTGGTGGGAACATTAATGACCTTAAACCCTCTGAATAGGGGATTTTAGCATTTTATTGCAATTTGTGGCTGCACTGTAGCGCAGATTTTAAGAGTAATTTGTGACAAAATGAACGGAGATAGATCAAGACAACTTGCAAACAGGAACTGCTAGGCTGTCACGTGTCTCATGAGCTTTGCTCAAATTACTTGTAATAGTTACTGCCTATGTCATCATCGTACTATACAATACCTGGCTTCAGCAAGTTTTATAACATTGATCAAATGCCTTCAAGAAGCCAACACTATGCATGTAAATGTGTTCCACTGTTGCGCTATCGGTTGCTCTGATTGTTAGGACTGAATGCTGATACATGACAGTATGTTCAAAACGTTGTGAAATATGTTTTGTAGCTTCCTGACTTGGTGGAGAATAACCCACTAGTTGCAATTGAAGTTTTGCTAAAGCTGATGCAGTCAAACCAGATTACGGAGTCAGTCTCTTCACATGTTTGGCATATTTGGAAAAATTTGGTAGAAAACAGCCGACAAATTTGCCTTTTTTGCTGTGTTGAATTTGCTGTGTGTAAACTGTCACAGGCTGAACGGTAGTTCAAGCCATGTGTTAACGGTGACTTATCTTTCCTATGGGAAAGCCAAAAATTTAACCCCCCACAGAATCAAAACCCCTGATCGGATTGAGATAAAATTTGGCACGGTTGATTATGTTAGCTAGGTGACCCATCATGCAAAATTTCGTGTAAATCTGCCCAAGAGGGGCTTCTCAGCAAATCACAGGCTGAACAGTAGTCAGTGTAATGTGGGCAATATCACCTTTTGTAATTTTTGCTGTTTTCGATGTGCAAGTCCTTAAATGTTGCCGTTAACAAGTGTATAAACTGATGTTTTGTACATTTATTAAGTCTCACTTTTAAGCACTTATTTAATTTGTGCTGTCTATAGGAATCATAATATTGAATGCAAGATATATATAAAACATAAATAAAAATTACCAAATAAAGAATTGGTGATCTAGGTAAAGAAATAAGTTACATTTTTACCTATGTTTATCAGTCTGTCTGTTCATGAGAATACACAAATGGCTTTGATCAGATTTGAGATAAAGTTTTGGAGGAGTGGGTCATGGTCATTTGCCAGTCGATTAGATTGTTTTTTAGTAATCTGGATCATGTTCTTCATCAAGAAATTTTGTTGGATGATTTTTTGTATACTATTTTAATTTATTGTGACTCTGTTAATTATGCACAATAATAATATGCAGTCATTTGCTGTGTTTTACAATTCTGGTGATTTCAATGCAGGTATTTTTCGGTACTTGTCAACATGGAAATGTCTCTACATTCTATGGAGGTCGTCAACAGACTAACAACGGTCAGTATTCAAACATAAGTTCTTGCAAATTTTTTGTTAAATTAATTTTGTTTTATGCTAGTGCTCCGTTCTTTAAAAAAATAATGACTACATTTTTTCCGATTGTTGATTGAATTTAGTTCCTTAGGCCATGATTCCAGAAAGTTTGCTTTTGGAAGGACGTTCTAAGTTAGAATATCTCTGTGAAAGTGACTGTGTAGTTAGAATTGAAGACTACTGTTAATATTTGTTTGAAGTTTGTGTTTGTACACCGATATATGGACTTGGGCTAGTTCTGGAAAAGTGGCTAATTGGAGAAAAATTGAAAAAAAATTTAATATGTTAAGAGTATTTTTTGTTTTATTTGGAATGTTTTCTGTTTGTGCTCGTTGACTGGCTATGTGTGTATCTAGTCAGCTTTTGGCTTGATCTGTAGTAAGTTGCTGGAAAGTGGCTATTTATGCAGAAAAATAATGTCGAATTAATGCATTAACTTATTTTGTTTATGCATTAAAGAATTAACCTGGGTTAAAAAATTAATGCACATATGTAAGTTTACCAAATTCTGTGAAGCACGAGTTTAAATATTCCATTAAACTGTGGTTATTTGACAAACGAGTTATATTCAAGTGATGAAAAATTTTTTTGCTATCGTTTCGTCGCTACTGTCACAGTCCTGCAATACAGCCACGAGTTCATCAGTCGTCATTCCTGTCACCCTTTCAATGTAGTCCGCCTACAACATCAGCAATATACAATGATGCGTTAATTATCTCATTAACGCATGCGTTGAAAAAATTAACACGTGCATTAACGCTGTTAAAAAATCAACGCCGTGACAGCATTAGTATATTATTTGTTTCATTTCAGAAGTCTGTTGTGTATGCTTGTGCGTCTATAGTCAGTGGACTTGCCGTCGGAGTTCATTCACCTGTACATCTCGAACTGCATCTCGACGTGTGAGACCATCAAAGACCGATACATGCAGAACCGGCTTGTACGACTTGTCTGCGTCTTCCTGCAGTCTCTTATTCGTAACAAGATCATTGACGTTAAGGTCTGCCATGATGAGTGGTTTTCTTTTTTTGCTTTTTGTTTATTTGCTGCATTACTGTTGTGTCATAGGAGGACGATCCATCAATCTGAATGTTTCTTTGTGTAGAATGCCTATAGCACGTGGACAAACATGCTCACGACATTTGACGTTTGTAAATTGTCAGTGCTGTATCTGTATCTTTATGTCACAGTCACACTTCACACCAGCACATACCTGCTGCCACCTGGCGAATATAGTGGACTACATTATAATCTGCTACATAGTGTCCTGATCGAAACCAGAATCTAATCACTAGGGCCCACAGTTTTCTGCGGTAAATTTTGCCAAATTCCGCGGGCCGGTTCGCAAAATTTCGCGGCTCACCATGGCAGAATTGTCCAAATTTTGCGGCTTACCGCGGCCTTCCATTTGTGCATAAGCTAAGCTTTATTCTGTTTAAAAGAACTTCGGTTTTTGAATGCTAGCATGGCGTTCAGTTATGTTAGCAACATACAAAGGAAATTATCGTTTTTTTTCTTTTCAAAAGTGCAATTTGTCAATTAATTGCATTGTGTTAATTTATGATTGTGCCGTATGCGATAGTAATTATTAGTAGTCACACAGTTTTAGGCAGTTTAGTTTGTTTTTTTTGTGACATACTTAGTCTAAAGCTGACGATCGTACTAATCATCGGTCATTTCTTAACTTTTGTAAAATTCAAAAAAAATTCTGCAGCAATATCAAAATTCTGAGGAAAAGGGCAAATTCCACGGCTCAGCTTGAAATTTTGCGGCCTGGGAAAAACTGGGCCCTAAAACACTCACTTTGTCCTTGGGCATGCCCCATTCCTTTACAGAATGCATCTTGGTTATTTTGTAAGTTGGTAAGTAATTACAAACAGACAGATAGGTCTGTGAAAATATAACTTGCATTTATTGGCAGCTTGGCAGAGGTGGTTATTAGCTACATATTTATGTGATATTTTGTTGTGTAGTTCTTTTTATTGTTAGTAGTTGTCTTTTGTTGACTGTATATTCTGATAGTAATTTTTTTTCTGACATTATATTGTGATTATGATATCGAATATATTGAGCAGTAGGAGATGCCAGGGTGGCCAGCCCCCCTTCCCCCTCTCCCTATTTTTGGACATGTCCTGCTGTGTAGCCAAGGCAGCCGGGATGAATGAGTCCATCCTTTCACTGTGAATCATATCAGGGAAAATCAGAAAAAAGCCCGAAATTTCTCACTTGTTATTTAACTATGCTATTATTCCGCCGGAAGTGCTCTATGTGGTTGTTTTGGAGTTTGCTAGGGGAGTTTATGATGCTCCCTCGGTAGCCGGCTTAGCTAGTGACATTGTTGGTTGCACGAACGATGTTGCTCGACGTTGGACTGTGTTAGTACTTAGGCAAAATCAGTAGTGGTGATGGTCACGGCCACCGCTAAGGAAGAAATGGCAGTTCGGCATGACAGTAGGCCCTCTAGCAAGGACTGCTGGTATACTGACTCAGTTGGTTGAAGTTGCTGCTGACTGTTAATAGAGCTGACCATTTGGCCGACTTGCATTACAGGGTGGGCCAAAAGAAAGTAAGCTATTGCACTTTGTCCATATCTTGCTAAATATTAATCAATTTTCACAATTTTTTTACTAGTGGACTCTGTAAGAAATTTGCTACTCAGGTGCATGCATACCACACTTATTATGTTGCTACACTACCTTGTAAAATATAAATATCCAAATTTTTGAACTATTTAACTTAACTGCTAAAATATGAGTTACAGTAAGAGTCAAAAACATTGGAGGACATGTTAAACATTTTTTTTCAAGAAAGATTTTACTGCACACTAATTTCTAATGTACATTAATGCTGGTTGATGGCTGCAATTTTTGCTCAGTTAACTGCATGAGCATACAGAGCAATGTATTTCAGTTTTGCGACCCTACAAGTTGTGCACTATTTTTTGAAAAAGGAAAACTTTTTACATGGTGGTGTAGCTACATAATAAGTGTGATGTACATGCCACTGAGTAGCAAATTTCTTCCAGAGTATACTGCTGAAAAAACTGTGAACATTAGTCAGTATTTAGCGAAGATATGGAAAAAGTACAATAGCTTACTTTTTAGCCCACCCTGGTGGGTTTAACCTGCACCAGCTCAAAGTGTCGAAATGGGATGCATGCGGTGAGATATGCGATATCTTCTTCTTCTTCCGAGACTTTAGTTGATCCATTTCTCGCCCCACTCAATGCCTACAGCACCTTGATCTCATTATTGATGGTGCCGTGTATGTGTTATTTGCTGCATGGCAGGACATCTTCATTGAAGTGCAGGCGTTCTGCATCGAGTTCAGTCGGATCCGTGAAGCGGCCGGTCTGTTCCGACTACTGCGGACCCTCGACAGTGGCGAGGCCGCACCCGAGTCTAAGCCAACTGCTCAGGGGTCTTCCCGGTGATGTGTTGAGATGGGAATTGACTGAACTGATAGTGAAGGCACAAACTGAACTGAACGGTGGCGTATTCAAGGGCAGGGGGGAATCTGTCCCCTCGGCACTAAAAATTTGTGCAGATTTGCTTTCTCTTTTACTCACTCACTGGAGCGCTTTACCAGCGACGGGTCATTGCACCCTAGCTCCAGACGTCACGACCACCGACTGTGTCCCAGCCAGCATCGGCACTGAGCTCGACATCGACCTCCAGCTGCACGCCAGATTCACGTATGTCAAGGATGACCTCGCAGACGCTTCCAGTTTGGCTTGTCATCGGGTCGGTCACCTGCACGGGTGTTTACTGCCAGACCAAGTGCTTTTTGAAACATTCAAATTGCTGTATCAGTTAACAAAAAGGCTTCAGCTCTCAGACTTTACCTCCCTCCTTTTTCTTAAGTTCTACGTTGTGGTTTATAAAAAAACGTACAACTTTTATTTTTTGAATAGCTTTGTGAAACATTGGCCGATTTTAACAATTTTTGGCATGCGACACAAGCAAAGAAATTGATGCAAATGGTTTTAGTTTTGGCCACCTCACTTTGATACTGTCACTACACTACCCTGTGAAATGCAGAAGTTGTAGTTTGGCCATTTACAACAATGAATTCATACTGGATAGTGCACGCATCAGCTCAGAAATGATTAACTGAAAAGCAACAAACACGATTGGCAACTACTATATCTGAAAGAGTCACACGTGTCACATCGCATCCTCTCTACTACAGCATGTTCTCAAAATGTCCTCACCCAGCACGAACGCAAGCGACAAGCGTTGACACCTCTCGCGAACAGCAGGCTCAATAACCTGCATTTCATAAGGTAATGTAGTGACAGTATTAAAGTGAGGTGGCCAAAACTAAAGTCATTTGCATCAAGTTCTTTCCTGATGTCGCGTGCCAAAAATTGTCAAAATCGGCCAATGTTTCGTGAAGCTATTCAAAAAATAAAAGTGGTACGTTTTTTATGGACCACGGTGTACATATGCTACTGTTTGTTTTGCACACTTGCAGAATGAACTCAACTAAACTGAATTGCCAGCTTAATGCACCATTCGAGTAGCATTTCATTTCGGTTTAGTTCTGTTGCTTTGTACATACTTCTAGGCTGAGTTTGGTTTACAGGTTGAAAGACGTTGGTCTCTCTTGTTTTTTGTTTAATAGCAACTGTTTTTTGTGAAATAAAATGAGCATGCAGAGAAAGGTCTGCAGTTTTTATATTCGAAAGTAAGATTAATTTTCTGTAGGCTGAGTTTGATATGTGGATTGAGCCTAGAGAATTATTTGGGACTGGAAGCAAACAGTTTGATGATTAGGGCGGGGGAGATTGTAATAATTTGGACCAGTGGTGTCGTGGACTTGCGGGTTAAAAAGGTCGGGGAGGGGGCGAGAAATTGTAATTTTCTGATGGACAGCTGTGAATTTCCAACAAAAGACATAATGCGTGTTCAGAATTTCAATTTTGCCCCCCCCCCCTGAATTTGAACAAATGCGGAACTTGGAACCTCATATTTTGTATTTCTGGAAAAAAGTTTTGGCATGCTAGTTTTTTTAGGAGGGAGGCTGCTCCCTGCCACATTGACCGCAATGCCACTGAGTTTCACATTACACGTTGAATCATGAATGTAAATATGCTGCACAGTTGGTCAAACAGTACAGATTTTAAGAAGTTAAACATTTAAAAGATGTTTTCAAACATAGGCCGAATTTTATTCCGTTTTTGTGACTGAGCTCTGACACGTCATGGCGTTGCATTTTTTACAAGGTGTATACAAAAACTTTGGCAGTTTCCTGATCATCATTTAGGAGCTAATTTAGGCGTTATGTGGGCTATCAGCAGTCATAGCACCTACGTTTAAAGTCCTAAGTTCACATGAACTCAAGCAGTTAGGCGTCAGTCAGTCGCAACACTCGCAACTATCAATGTTATAAGTCGAACAAGGCTAGCCAGTTGGCAGCAATAGCGTAGCCGTGGGTGGTGCCCACCCTGCTGCTGCCTGGGTGCATGGATCGGATTCGCGCAGATCCGGGGATTATTTTTGGGCAGAAGAGGGTTGGAGGAAGATGAGAATCATTTTGGCAGCTGTAAATTCGCCCCCAGACCTACTGCAGGGGGGCGCGGGCTCCCCCACTGGACCTTGACGAGACCTGTGCAGTGGTGTATTTGGGCATGACATGGTGCCCTCTTTGGCGAGACAGCACGAATATCTGTGAATTTTAGCGAATATTACGACCGAAAGTCACGGTTTCTAGAACTATGTGTTATGCCCAAAAAATCACAGCATGTGATACTCCCACTATTCACCGATGCCTGATGTAAGCCTATGGACGCCAATCACCAAAAAAATTTAAGGTCAACAGAAATGTAGACCTATTTGTCACCGCTCAGCCTCATGCTGCACCTAGTTTATACGCAGATGATCGTGAGATAACTGCGCTGCATGTTGTGATAGGCCTAATTTCCAGAGTCGGTGACGTCATTAAGGTGTCATTAGGGCCTATTCATTAAATCTCTGCCCGGCAGTATATACAAGCTGTACATAATCTGAACATGGGTATGATTGTGTGGGGCTGCTCTGCGACACTGGCGAAGTGGCGGAACCAGGGCGGGGTGTGAGGGTAGGTCTAGCTATGATTGACAGTCGGTAGGCGGGGCTAGCGTAGCTGACTGCTCGCCAGTCAGTTAGTCAGTCAGTCTGGTATGAGTCTGTGTGACTACATGGTGTCAGAAG
>Ga0056128_1000835_pt1 | contig 30970 bp, 9 predicted proteins | sample WorMetLIZISLAND2_FD_71113 | JGI IMG/M metagenome (GOLD analysis project Ga0056128, IMG submission 71113) | Marine gutless worms symbiont microbial communities from Max Planck institute for Marine Microbiology, Germany - Olavius geniculatus... ...
GTTCAGACCTCTGGCCATCCATGGATTAGTTTTTAACTTTACCTTTTTTGTTTTTAACCCCCGGGATCTTTACTACCGGGGGTATTAATCAAAAAAAAAAAAATAATATAATACCAATGCCAATGTTTATGGTGCTGTCATCATGGCACAGCCATTACGAGAGTTCACTTGGTTCATTTGACTGAATGTAGCATGAGCACCAGGTGGCTGTCAACCTTTGGACCAAGCCGATCAGCTTGAACCAATAGATTTGCTGATAGGCAGCTACAGTAACTACATCCACCATCACCATTTATTATTACTCAGCTAGAGAGCTGATACTCATTTTATCATCCCACAAAGGGTAGAAGGCTGAACCGACCTAGCTGGCAGGCTTTGCATCAAGATGGTTTACCTGCCCGTAAACAGTCACCCATCATGGTATTAACCGGGCGCGTCGTAGATTAACTTCGTAGAGTGGCTGATGTCAGCTAATTTTGTGACGATTTGCCTTGTTTCTATTCTTTTGTAACTCGGTCTTCACCTAACAGTATTCAGAGATGTTAAGCTTGTGTTTATCACAGTGTTGAAAGTTGGCAAGTGTAAAATAGATCATGTATAGGATAGCTAAAAAACTTACATACACCATGGGCCATAAAAATCCTGCCACTTTACTTTTGTCTGTATCATTGCCAACTATTGACCAATTTTCAAAATTCTTTCACTGGCACACTCCGTGAAAAATTTGCAATTATGCGATTATTATATATCCCCACACTGTAAGTGTGCCTCTACACTACCTTGTGAAATATAAATGTAAGAAAAAACTAGCGATAATAACAAACATTTAGATGAATGAAAAAACACTTCAGACCAACATTGAATGATCCATATGACACTAGACTGTGTTAGACCGACACAGTTTAGTGTCATACAGACGGTTCACCACAATGTTGGTCTGAAGTGTTTTTTCATTCACCAAAAATGTTTGTTATTATCATTATACATTTATATTTTAGTTATATTTCACAAGGTAATGTAGAGATGCATTTACGATGTGGTGGGATATGTAATAATCACATTACTGCAAATTGTTTGCAGAGCGTGTCAGTGGAAGGATTTTGAAAATCGGCCAATAATTGGTGAAGATATGGACAAAAGTAAAGCGGCACACTTTTTTGGCGCAACCTGTAGAAGAGCAGTGCTTGTTTTAGGGCATAGAATACTTAATAGAACACGGCCTGCTGAGCCATACTGCTGAAGACGTTGCACAGTTCCTGTTCAAGGGTGAAGGCCTCAATAAGACTGCTATTGGAGATTATCTTGGTGAAAGGTATTTCATGCCAGTATAGCTTGTTTAATTTTTTCTTCTGCTTTTGCTTGGTAGTCGTTTGTACCAGTACTGGTAGTGTTAGTTAATCATAATATCTGTTGTGATAAATTGGTGCAAATTACTGAAAATTGGAATACAAGCCAGTAATATAATTTACACAATATGCAGTTTGTTTATCTGTTAATAATATAATATTTTGTTTTACTTTCTGCTACTTTTTATTGTAGTTTGTGATAACTGTTTTATTGTAGCTAGGTACCATTAATTTTACACGCTAGTTTTATTACGTGCGATAGCAGAATGCTTTGCGCATTTTAGCCATCGTCTAGGCGTCTGTCTGTCTGTCCGTCCATCCATCACACACATGAGCTGCTAGAATCACAAAATCTTCACTGTGGGCTATTATAAGGACTCTAGTTTTGTGTGACAAAATTTTGTGCCCTTGGGTGAGGGGGTTCTCCTCGAACAAGGGCATCAAAGTGGGGTACCTTCTCTAATAAGACGTTATTTTGCTGTTATTGGCTCGTCTACCGTGAAAACAGTTGTAGATAGGTACAGACATGCTGCTTATCATAAAAGCACTGGTGACAGGATTTGTAGATCTATCAACATCGATGACCTTGAATGACCTTGAACCTCCAAAAGAGGGGTTTTTGATGAATTTTCTGCAATTTTTAACTGCAGCGCACATTTCAACAGTGAATTGTGATGAAATGGCTGAAGAAGATAGACCAAGACAACCTGTGTATGAAATTTTCAGCATTGAAATGCAGATTTTAACTGTCCACGTCCTGACTCTTTAAGTTCAAGGAGGCCTGCACATGCAGGCGTCAAAGACGGCTACTCAGCTAAAAAGTGGTTATTTTACCGCTTTCACTATTTGCTCGTTCAGTGCAAAAACAGTCAGAGATAGGCACAGATATACAGCTTATCATAACAAGCATTAGTGACAAGCTTTTTAATGGTGTCAACATCAATGAGCTTGAATGACTTTGAACCCCCAATATATGGGGTTTTAGTGTTTTTTGCAATTTTCGGCTGCAACGCACATTTCATGAGTGAATTGTGCTGAAATGGCTGAAGATAAACTAGGACAACCTGCATATAAAATTTTTTGCATTGAACATACATTTTTAACCATCATAAGATCATGAGTTCTGACCTCTTAAGTTCAAGGAGTCGTCCATACGGAGGCCTGAAATTTTTGTACTCTTTCAAGATGCATTCTCATGTTATTTCACGTTGTACACAATTGCCCAGGTGGCAGGACCACTGCTATCGTGCGTCACGTGAGCTTTGTTCAAATTACTTGTTGATGTAGTTGATATGGGCAGGTAATGGCCTGTCGCTTACTTTAGAGTAATTAATCATATTTGTTTGATAAATTGGTGCAAATGGTTTGAAGTTGCTCTACAAGCCAGTAATGCGTACATTGTACTGTGCATATGTAGGAATGATTTTAACATGAATGTCTTGAAGGCATTTGTTAACCTTCACGAGTTCTCCGATACCATTCTCGTGCAAGCTCTGCGGTATTGCTTATGCTGGTTTTTTATTCTGGCAAAACTTTATTGCATTTATAAACTGTGCAGATGTTTTTGAAAATTAAATTAGTGTTAGGTATTTGACATGTAGATTGCAGCACTCACTCAGTACCCTCATATGAGGCAGTAGCAAAAAAACTAACAATATGTTATCCTCTGAATGTCTCAGGATGGAAATCATTTCTATCTGCTAATCACTAGAATGAACTTTGAGACAGCTACAAGTTAGCTATACGAGAGGTACTTTTTGTTTCCGTTAACGTTTGGGTAAATTGCTGAAACGTGTTATTTCCTAACATTTTTATATTGAATTAAATTTACTCGTTTGTACTTTGTAAGTTTGTATGCAAAAATATATCTTTTTTCAAAATGCATCCGTTTCTGATGGTTATACCTTCGTTGATGTTTGGTCAAATATTTGCTGTTTGTCTTGTGCTTTGTGCTGCATGATTTTGATAATTAAATGATTCATCGGTTCATTTACATGCTGGCTCCTGTGCACGTTAACTGACTGGTGGGTGGTGTTTATCATTTGACAATATTCACGGCTGAATGTTGTTATAGGCAATTTTTGTGGAGCTTTCGTTTGCCTGGTGAGGCACAGAAGATTGATCGGATGATGGAATGTTTTGCTCAGCGATACTGTGAGCTGAATCCTGGCGTATTCACTTCTACAGGTGTAGTTTTATGAATTCACATCCGTATATATCTCCACTGAAGAGGGAGGTTCTGTAGTAAGTTCTGTTCGTAAGTATTTAGGCATAGGCAACTTAGGACCTGTTGTAGTTGTTGTTGGCATGCTGAGCCCGTCTGGCACTGCCTACATGGGGGAGGGGGCAGATGCCCTGAAAAGATTCCACCCGCATGTCACTATCCTGGAACACGTCTGATATGTTGAAGGAGTCACCAAAATACTGCTGTCGTTTTGTTGTCCACAAATGCTTAGCTATTTCCTCAGGGACATATTGGGGACGGAATCTGTCCTATAAAGGCTTGGTATGAGGCCATTAAACCTCAGTTGAGGACAGTAACAACGGAGGACCCAAACATGATAAACGTCCTCCATTCGAGGACTTTTAGCTAGAATCCAAGGACATGGTTAAAGGTCTTTGGACACCAAAATTGACATATACATTTTATCCATTTTCTTAAAACAGTATAATTTTTTTATAATTTTGATAGTAATGTCGGCAACCAGCGTTTTGTCAACTTGAAGAAATTTACCTTTGAAATCGACAGTCTACAAAAATACCATAGAAAACGAGCCGCCATGTTGACAAGCTGATGATGTCACTGGTTGTGCCTGTCATTAACGTAAAGTACGCATAGAAACACAAGCATTATAAAATCACATTTTTCACCTATATACTGCTGCAGTTGTCATGCAACACAGTATTTTTTGTCATTAAAAATATTGAAATTAATTGGTAAACACTGACAGGTTGCAACCGGTAATGTCACTTCTGGCCACTTGCCAAGATAAGATTTTTACTATAACGTAACGTTATTTTTTCCTTATATTCAGACATTTGTTTCATACAGCTTAAATCAACATATTATACACGGTGTTTCATAAAAAAGCCACTTTTTTGTTTCTTTTATAACTCACTCGAATGGTGATCAATTTGCATGAAATTTTTACCAGATGTACCCGGTAGCTGAAGAAATACTAATTCAAAATATTTCAACAAAATATGACCGTTTGTTAAATATTCTTTGCTAGTTGTGATGTAATGTTGACGTCATCATGTGTCATGAGTACAAACTGGCTTTTCGCAGCTGGTTCTGCCAGTTGTTACCCTGCTTCGATGGCAAACTTTATCTTGTTCACTCTTGAAAAATGTTTATTGTATCAGCACTAAGCAACATGGGGGCATAAAATCAGGCATCTTGTAATGCAAAAATTCAACCATTTCGCAAGCGGTGCGTGCTAATGCCCTGTCTTGCTGGAAGGTGTAAAAGTTAAGCTGTCCGCACAAGTGTGTGAAAGTGATCTTTTTGGGCATTTTTTGTGGCTACAATGGTAAAACTTCAACAGTTTTTCATCAATGAACCAGATGGTAAAAGGGTGCCTTTTTTATGAAACATTGTGCATATGCAAAGTGAAATGTCTAATTGAGGTCTACATAAATTTCACAAGTGAGTTTGACCGTGGGCATGGACCTTTAATGTTTATGCATGAGTTAGTCAATTGTGTCAGTTGTGTCTGTCTGCTGTCTCAGCCCAAACATGATGCTTTATGGCATTTCCTGAACACTTAGGTTGCTCTGTGTCAGGAGTCTGTTGTAAATCACTGTCATGATTCATTAGCATCAGTAATCTTTGTTGTATCAAATGTCCGGTTTGAAAAATTTCGGCCGAATAGGAATAATTTATGATATTGTTCAGCCGAATACGAATAAAATACGAATAGCTGATGCAAGTTCAAACATTGCACAATGCCCTGGTTTTGTCGCGGTGCATTGAAAAATTTCCAAATTGGACATTTCAAAATAAAATCTACTATTTTGTACAGCTCTATGGCTAACTCATAGTTATGAATAAATTTTGATGAAGTTTAGTACAGGTGTACGATATGGCCCAAGAAATAACTGATTAGATTCTGGCATCCAGTTCCGGAGTCTTTTTTTTGTTGACTCCTGATCAATGATTCTTCATTGATAGGAGACAGGATTAAACTGACGCTTTGCAGTTTACATGTATTTTATCTAATTATGAATGGATTTCAATGAAAATTTACGTAGGGTGTAGAGTGTCTCAAGGATCAACCATTCAGATTTTGGTGTGATCAGTTTAGGATGCAAATCCAGAGTTGCTCCAGCAAGTAATTTTGTTGAATATTGACGATAAAAAGTTGTGAATAGCCATACTGAGCCTGTTTATCGCAGGATGTGTGGTTGCGCAGCACTGTTGTAAGGGTTACAGCCATTTCAATGGGAGACTCCAAAATATGACCCCCGTATATCCTAAACCCGTTAAGTTTTCCACACCAAAATTTGCACAGATGATCATGTCTCCTGATGTGCAGCATTTGGTGAAAATCCGTTTGCAGGGGCTTTCCCACAAATAGGTGAAATATAATTCTTGCTTGACTTTTTGTTCCTTTCCTTTCCTTCCCTTTTTTTCTTGTCGTCCTCTACACGAAAAACGACCGAGCCGATTTTAATGCACGATAGCTCATATGACGTGGTTTCGTGAACACAATGTCAGAAGAACTTTGCTAACTGTGTAATGGTAAAGTTTGAATTATTAAATTGTGATTTCTGCTGTTTTATATCTACAACACGATGTCACCCTTACACTGTATATAAACTGAACAGTTTTTTACATAAGTTATTTCCGTATATGTGTGGGTATTGTATAGACACATGTTATGTGCTGTCATTTTCCATTATCATGTTGAACACAAGTCTTCACAACCCAAGTGTCAAAGACAAACCGACTGTCGAGAGATTTATTGTAACAAATCGTGGCATCAACGACGGTGGTGACCTGCCGGAAGATTTGCTCACGGTATAAATATAAATATGTTTTCATTATACGCATTTATTTTTTTAGCAGGCTGTCATTATCTGGAGTCAGTCTACACTGCGTCTCAAATAAACATCGCCGACATTTTTGACTGTAACGTAAAAACCAATTATCAGATTTTGATAATTTTTGGTACAATTATTCCTGACACAACTTGCCATCAAATGACCATTCAGTTTTTCACTTTGCCCAGTGTATGCTTCTGCACTACCTAGGGAAATCAGATCAAGCAAAATGTGTTGAAATAAACAGAAAACCTAAAAAACATCTCCTACATTAGCAGAATTTAATAATTTTTGGCAGAAATATTTCTGACACAACTGGCTATTAAATAAATGTTTAGTTTTTACCTCACCCAACGTCTGCTTTTGCACTACCTGGGGAAATCAGACGAATCATAATACGTGTTAAAATGAATGAAAAAACGTCAATAAATTTTACCTATCTTAATCTGTGGCCCCAAGAGCCGGTCTATTACAAGGTTTGACTGTCATGCAGCAGTTTAGGAATGTTTGTGAAGTCAAGAAGCGACTGGTATAGCCTGGATTGGTCTGGAGCAGAACATTATTGATACTGCTCTCAATGAATGGAGAAAGCGTCTCCTTGCTTGTGTTCGCATAGTGGGCCAACACTTCAAGCAATTTTACTACAGGCAGCTACAAAATGGACAACTGGATGAATTGTCAGCCAAAGTGTCGGAAATGTGAACAAAGTGTGTTTTTACGCCTTATGTTAATTAAGCAATCATATCGCATTGGATCAAAAAAGTGATATTTCGCTGGTTGTGCTTTCCCCAGGTAGTGCAAAAACAAACGTTAGGTGAGGTGGGAAACTGAATGGTCGTTTCATGGCAAGTTTTGTCAGGAATATCTGTACCAAAAATTATCAAAATCCGATAATTGTTTTTCACGTTACAGTCAAATGTCAGGGATGTTTTTTTGAGACACAGATTAATATTGTGCTGGGTCCTCCAACTGAGGTCCTATTTGGTTGCAGCATGGATTTTTACAAGCCAGGTGGTCTTTCTGTTAATGCACTAAAGCACTAAGCAATGGAAGGGATCTCTGTTTACTCGGAGCACATTAATAATAATATTGATAGTGTCAGGGAGAAGTGAACTTTGTTGATTGCTCTTTAGTTCTGGTTCTTGCTGTCGGCATGCAGCTACTGCGTAGTAGTGGCTGACTTTTTGCAGATATTGAAAGAAATCGTAAAATGGTTTTCTGCAAGGTTGACGTGTCCAGTTTAGAATTTTCTGGTTTGCATAGTTAATCAGGTGATAGTAGTTTTTATTAATTTGATGGTTGGTTTAGAAGCAACATCATACGTGTTAACAGGGCTCTTGCGGTGGGAAGAAATGCTTTTACCGGGACTGCTGCCATACTGTCATAGTCAGTTAAAGGCACTGGCTGTCGATTCGGAGTCACCTATTTGGCTGACTCCTAACTTGGGCTGTATGCTAACTTAATTGGGTTTAACCATCTCTGACTCAAAGCTCCGTAAAGGGGATGAGCTTTTGCTATAGCATACATTCTGCCTACCCATTAATCTTTTTCTGTAGTTTTATTGATAATGCTGACATTGGGTTGCAGAGTCTGTACGAAAGTATAAAGAAGGAGCCGTTCAAGATTCCCGAGGACGACGGTAACGATCTGATGCATACGTTCTTCAACCCCGTGAAGGAGGGCTGGCTGTGGAAACAAGGTACTTGCTATGTGATGATTGTGAGGTCTTCTTTATAGTTCGGCATTTGCTAAACTGTTGTTGTCGATGTGATCCTGTGTCGGTCGCTTGCTGTTTCTGACTGATGGGCCAATCTCAAGTCAAGTTCCAGGTGCAAACTCTCAAATCTTTAACGATCATAACTGCATTTTATAAATCCCGATACCAATCTTTAACCTCTGATCTCAAATCTTTCTGCTCAGAATCTTGTGTCAGATTAAGATCCCAATCATGTACGCAGCATCATAGTTTTTATTGCCAAGTAGTCCCAGTGATACAAACAATTGGGCATGTATGTCTATCAAAAAACAAGAGTTATTGCAGTCTGCAGTAAGCTTTTGTTTTCTATACTGTTAGCACCGGCAGTAGACTTTTCGTGTGTCTGAAAAACTACAACAGTAGGACAACAGTACACAGTTTAAACTATTTTTGCCAAACGTTTAATTTTACAAGTGAAATTAAGTCGCAAAAAGTTGATTCGAATGTGATCGCAAGTTGTGGATCGTAAAATTTCTGCCAAATTTTCAAATGGGACTTAAATTGCGATTGAAATCGCATCATGATTTGACTTTGCCCACAACTGTTGTTGCTTGTTTGCATCAGTGGGCACCTGCCAGCCATCGGCCATACAGCACTTGACTGCCATCCGACTGCAACCTATTTGTAATAGTAATGATAATCTATGTTACGTAGCATCAGTGTGTCAGAAGCACTTTGGAAAGACCCAATCTTGTTAAGTCATTTTCACCAATGTAAATGTTTGTCTGGCATGTTATTTACCACAGTTATTATTGATTATTATTACTGCAGAATAGTGCCATTAAGTAAACAGTTAAACAGTCCTGTACTCGGTTACGGGCATATGGTTCAATCTGATCGCAGCCTCATCCTTTAGGGAATATAGACGTAAACTCACTGTGATTAATTTTTACTGATAATTTTTGATACCAATGTAGCACTTTGTTGATTTTTAGTGCCAACTTGAAGAAACAAGCAGTTTTTATTGTGTGTAAATAAATTATTTGTAGTTTTAGCGAGTAACGCTGTACATTATCTGACTGACTATATTACTGTGTTTTGTTGGCAGCCGGTGGCAGATGTAAGTTTGGCCTGCACTATGCACTGCAGTTGTAGTAGGTGTGTGGCTGTTGGTGTGGCTGACTGACACTGTGTTTAGCGCTCTGTCTGTTTGTTTGTTTATTTATTGGTTTGTTACGTGTTACCATGCATTTGTTGGCCCATTCACTCGTATTCGTTTGTTTATTCATTGGTTTGGTTGCGGCAGTGGCACGTATGGCAGTTCCGCTACGTCTCAGCAATGGCCGTCGGTGTTTTAGCTCTACGCTGTGTGTGTAATTGGCTTCGATGCCCATATCGGTATTCAGTGCATAGCAGAAATTTTCAAAGGAAATGTGGGGGGGGGGCTTCATTTCATTGTATTTGGCAAAAATCGCAAAACAAAATGGAAAGACTGTTTGTAGGCAACAGACTTTCACTCACTTCACTTATGCCATTAGAACACAGGATACACATAAGCCATGAGTAGACAAAAAATGACAGAAATTACTAAAAATTATGAAGGCATGCCAATCTTTGCATATTTCTGAGTATATGCAAGCTTGCAAATGGCATTATTTGCTTGAAAGTATGCAATATGCAGATTTTTGCCAATATGTGATCTGCGTTGCAAGTGATTTAAACTAAATGGTTTTGGTCAGTTGAAGGTTGTGTAAATAGTATTCAGGAAAGCCTACCAAATCTGACTGTCTGAGAGCCAATGCACTCACCATGCATTTTATTAGTATTCAACATAACGTACCAAACTTTATGTAGTGTATGATGGTAGTAACTTACGGAGCCTGTTTCATTTAATGCATATTTATTAAAGCTAACTGAAGCTTGGTTTAGCCAACAATAAAACTGCTTAATAAAAGTATGTTCGAAAGATGGAGAAAATGAGTTGCCATGCCATGAGAGGTTGGAATGGAAGCAGAACAAGTCTAGACAGTTAGGTCTAGTTACTAGGACTGAGAAAAATTATTGCAGGATTCTTTAGTTTTTGTGCGTATATTTACACTAAAAATTTATGTCACGATCACAGTTTCTCTGCTTTTCTAGTCTAATAGTAGTTCATCTAGTTCTTTAATCACATTAACATGATTTTTGGTCACGGCATGAAAAATCGTCAGTGAATCACAGTTGTTTTGGTTAATTTTCTTCCGTTATGTTGAGAATGTGAATTAACTAATGCCATTTTTATATCCTTGATTATGTATAGGTTAATTGGTGCTTCAGTTTAGGTATACAATTCACAGACCATTGCAGTTAGACAGCAAAGCATACTGTATTACTGTAAACTCTGTTAAGTAGTTTTATTAAATATTGAACAATTTTCAGTTGCCCATGGGAATAACTTGTTGTCACACTCTGCAGTTACTCGTTGTTAAAATCCTATTAACCGGTGGTTAGTTAATAGGATTTTATTTTATCACTGTTTGATGTCGGTAGAGTTTGTTGGATGGTTATGTTGTGTTGTTGTTGCTACTAACTCGTTCAGTTGTTGATATTATTCGTCAAATATTTCTCCAGATTGTCGCTGATGGAAGTGTCCACTTGGCTGCTGTTATCGGAAACTGTTTGCTTGTACACTTGCTGTCCTCACAATCTCGGGGCATCTCTCGTGTTTGCAGATTGCCTGCATGTGTCAGCACACAGCTGTCAAGCCGTCGAATCACATCACTCAGTTACTGTAAAGTGATTTATTTAATTATGAATATGAAGGGTGTTGAGTTGCCACCAGCGATTTCGTCAGCTGGATCAACTGATCAAGAAGAATGTCGTTTAACCTGTTAAAAAGTTTTGCTTTGACAACTACCGGAATTGTTCAAGTCTGACCGACAGATAGTAGTCCAATAGGGCAGCGCTGATCTCTGCTTTTGGTGCTCAGTCAGACTTCAGTTAACACTATTCGTAGTATGACCAAAGGGAAAATTAGCCTGCCGAACATAAGCAGAAATTAGTAGTAGTTGCAGTAGTACTGTAGAAGTGGTATCTAAACAGTCTAAGAAAAAAATGGTCAAAATTGTTTTTGTCATAATTTTGTCAAATTTTCACTAACTTGAGTAATTTTTGGCATGTTGATGGCTAAGATGACGAAATTATGTAAGGTGCACTCATTTTTTACCTCACCTAATTTGTGTCAATGCACTACCATGTGAAACATAGATGCTTCAAATTGTTGCATAATGCTGAGTTTTTGTCTCAAGTAAACACTGACTAGTTAATTAAGCACAAAATACACTAAAATGTAAATTATTCAACAGAATTATAAGTTTGTATAACAACTTGCTAGCAAATTAGAATTTATGCCAAAGTGTGCTCCGCATACAAGGACGCAATGGCTTAGATGCAGTGCCAATGGTTGATCTAGCAGAATCATCGATCGACTGATCAAATGCATTTATTTATCAATTAGACGTGTTTTAAGCTCATCAGCCAGCTATTTTATTGTCTGCTGTTTTCAGCATAAAACATTTAATACCTCTAAATTATTAAACCACGTTGCATCCTCTGTCGAATTGATGATGCGAAGGTGAGCCATCTGATACAAATAATCGCCACATAATGTAACAATTTGGAGCATCTGTGTTTCACACGGTAGTGCATTGACATAAATTAAGTGAGGTGGTAAGTGAGTGCACTGTACATAATAATATCGTCTTGGCCATCTTTGTGCCAAAAATTATCAAAGTTGGTGGAAATTTGACAAAGTTATGCCAAAAAACAATTTTGACTGTATTTTGAGACACGGTGTAGTGGTGATATGGTTTGTTTGCAAGTTTTTTTGTTACACTATACATGATTACTGAACAGTGCAACTATATTATGTTAGTCGAGTTGTTAGAAGCGTGTGTAGCTGGTCTTGAGTTGTGTCTTAGTGCATGCTTATTGTGAATAACTGACCTCAGCTCGCCTGCTCGTCTGTGTGTAGAAGTTATACAATTCTCAAGCTTTTTTTGATCCATTCGATCGTACATATGAGTAGGTTGCATGAGAGAGGTATTTTTTATCAGGAATAGTCTTTTATGTGATTTTTTCCAGCTGATGCTTTGGCTGATTGACTGTTTGATGTTTATTTCGCAGTCTTAGTTAGGTGTGGTTGCTCGACTTTTGCCGATATTCTTTCCCCCCCCCTATTGCTTTGCGGCGTTGATTTTCTCGATGTGCAGACCGATGCTGTAGAAATGGAGTGCACCAAAACACAAAACGTTTTCAAAATATTTTTGAAAATGTTTTTGTTTTGCGTGTAACAGTGGCTGAGCTCGGAGCTGGTGTGCACCCGTTTATTGTGTTATGTGATTGCATTAAAAAGGCATGTCTTACCAAGCACTGATACAGGCTTGTCTGTTGCTAGTTTGCTGCACGTTTGCTGTAAAAGAAATAGGATGATCGGCTGAATGCATGAGAGAATTATTGTATGGTTGTAGACACCATTAGCGACAAAAGTTGAATTGTTGCTGCCCTCATAGACATTGAGCAAACTAAAAAAGGGGTTGTACTTAACTAATGTTTTCACCTTCTCCCCTTCATCGCATTCCTTTTTTTATTTTCTATCCTGTGCCTTCCGTTCCTATCCTTCTCCGCAAAAATTTTGTCAGTAAGTCTGTAGAGAAGTGCACTTGGGTATTATTTAAGATACAAACTTGCACCCGGTGAAACAGACAGTTCTCAGTTCAGATTGTACAGACAATAAAAATGCAAAAAGTGATAATTTAGCCAGTGGAAAAACGTCAAGTTGACTGCATGTGTGTGAAACTCGTGAATGCTGCAATGATACAAATTGCCGTCTGCGTGTTGCTGCCGGTGTGTTGTGTCGGTCCAGTGAAAACACTGAACACTGTGTGTGGTCTGGTCTGTATGCAGGTGGCAGGTACAAGAGCTGGAAGAGACGCTGGTTTATTCTGAATGACAACTGCCTCTACTACTTCCAGTTCACCACCGTCAGTATATCTGTAGCTTAACCAGTTCTGATGCTTAGAAGTTCCAAGTTCTGTCTTAATGGTAGCACTTTGTGGTTTAGCTTTTTTGCTCTATTCAAGCATAATTAAAAAAACATTTTTGTTTTTTTTCGAAACATTTAGGTCTAGCTTTGGCTTTATAGCACCACTGTAACTGTCTGTCCACTGCCTCTGAAGTCAGTCAACATACTGGGCTCTGTACAAAGTAGTCCATTGTCATTGTTATTATGCTTGGCATTATATTACATATAGATTGTGATTCATCACTGTACACTTTCTTTCTTTTGAAAACATCCATCTGACTTAAACCATGCATGGAGTGGTACATAGTGAATGGAGATGCTGTATTACTTTAGATATAAGGAATTATTTCTTGTTACTTGTGTGTATTTGTGACATTAACTTTTGAATACTAGGCTAATAGGTCAAAAGACACTTATATAGAGCTTTGTGTCACTGGCCAATCAGAAGGATATATATGCTTACTGTCCCGGTATGTAACCAGCCACCCAGGTCAACTCAGCCTGGCCATCCCTCCACGGGTAGGCGCAATGAGTACCAGTGAAAGCTGGGACGTAAACAGGTACACCGCACGATGCACTGGCCCCATATCCGTGGTCTCGCAGCGTAAGAACCGGTGTCTAGCTGAGGGCTAAGGAAGCGGAGATCAGCGCTGCCCAATGGGCCTTAAGGCCTGGGAAGGACTTTACATCACTTAGGCACTGGCAACGTTGAATACTATTATTCTGCATAAACTCAACTCGGGCATGCTGTGCTTGTTGACTGTTCTGCCACTGCAGTTCGCAACTGTTTTTTTTTTTATGAGAAATTGACCACCTGTCTTTTTGGATGGCTCATTAATTAGTGGACACTTCATCCTAGACTGTATTCTCTTAAACATTGCAGAAACTGGGTTTCTACAGGCTCTTTGTTAGCTGTTTCTGATTCAGACATATCTCACAGTGCCGAAGAACTGCAGGTGTTATTACTGTTGGTCCATCGTGTGTGGATATGATTGCAGGACAAGGAGCCTAAAGGCATAATTCCACTGGAGAACATTCAGGTTCGAGAGGTTGCTGGTGATCGCAGCAAACCAAACTGCTTTGAGTTATATTCGGCCACCAATGAAGTTATCAAAGCCTGCAAAACCGACTCTGAGGGCAAGGTCATTGAAGGTCAGTGTCAACTCATTCACCCTTTGTAGAATATCATAACTTGTCTTTGGCTGTCTTATGGCCAACTGTTGTCCAGACTCTGAAAACAGTAAAACAGGGTTCTGGAGGGTTCTGGAAGGTCGTGTGAAATTAACAGTTGAAATGATGAAACAGGACTTGATGTGATATGCAGGACTTGAGTTGTTGGTGAGTTGTAGAGTGAAGAGTGAATCTCATAAGTGATGTGATATGTGATATGTGACTTAGTCTGTGTTTGAATAAACATGAGTACGAGTCCAGCACTGTGCGGGTATTGTATACGATTTTGCGTGTATTTCAATGGCGGTCGTTCACATACGCCTACATATACGGGTACGGGTTACCTGTAAATTTCACTTGTATGAGTAGTTTCTGTGCATGTCGTGTTTTTATCCAACCCATGCGAAATAAACTACCCGTAAATAACATTAATATAAGTTATAAAAGCTTTGCCGTATATTTGATGTCAGAACTGACGTTATAGTAAAATTCTTCGTTGTTGCAGGTGCGCATTTAGCAAAATTATTAGCAATGTTTTGAAATATTGTTGTTTATTCGCGAAGCATTTCCTCGAGTCGATTTTATTCAATATGGCCGACATGCATTGAGTTGTGTGCTTCTGCGAGTGATCGTGAATGCTCCACTTCTCCTACGTGTGAAGTTTCTGTGAGCAGTAAGCCGAAGCCTGGACTTGTATCGTGTACTCGTACTCGTGTCCGTGAATGCAGTCTGAGTAACATACAGATGGGGGTGATATGTGACTGCAGGCAAACACAACGTCTATCGCATGTCGGCTGCGACACCTGAAGAGAAGGAAGAGTGGATGAAGAACATCAAGTGAGTTCACCTTTTCGATGAATCTACCAGTAGTTTGAATTGGGATCCAGATGTACAGGGTTTCAGCAGGTTCGGAAAAGTCCTGAATTTTGAGTTTTCAAAAATCAGGATCATCAGGTAGGTCTTGAAATTGTAGGTAGGTGTTGAAAAAGTCATAAAGAAGTCCTGCATATGGCTGGCTTCTCCAAGTAGGTGAATCATTACTTTTTTAAAAAAAGTTATTAATCTTAAGTTACGTTAGACGTATTTTACTTGCTTATTTTTGTATTTGCTAGTTGTATGGTACACTTGATGTACCAATACCATGTGTTTCTACTAGGGTTACCTACACTGTCATAGTTAACAGTTGAGATTGCTGCTGTAAAGGACTTTTATTTTGATTTAAAACCGGTATGTCATTAGAATGGGAACCATGGTTGTACTTCTGTTTTGATTATACAGTATAATATTTGAGAGTTTCCATCGCCAATAACTTTGTAACGGCACGACATGTGGCAGTGAAATTTTGCACGCAGACCCGTGTCATACATGGCCTACACATGGGCTAGGTGAAATGTTGCTGAGGTGTCGCACCTTTCAGAAAATTTTCACTTTTTCTAAAATTTTGCAGCCAAATCTCAAGCCACAGCAAAGCTGTGACGTCATATAGACGTCGTCACCATGGTGACGCAGAAAACGTCTAGTACAGTATAATAGTGTTTAATGGTGTTGGTTAATATTGAGCTTATCGTGCCACCCAGCCATTGTAACTGAACTCATGGATTGTATTTGTGTGCATGTAGGAACAGTATCAGTGACAATCCGTTCTACGACATGCTGGCAATGCGGCGTCGCAAAGCATTGCATCAGTAGCTGGCAATGGGAGTAACTGATTGTGTGCAGTCTTGTGCTCCTGCCTGCCATATTCTCAACACGTGTTCGCATTTCTTGCGTACTGATAGGTCTCCAGTTATGGGTAACACCACTCTCCGAAGTGCAAAATTTTTCCACTTTTTGTCGACATTGCCCCATTGCTTTGTGGCATTGATTACCATATCATGCACAGTGCACACTGACACTGTAGAAATGGAATATAGTTCAGTATAAAATGGCACCAGATATGCACTATGTAATAGTCATAGACCTCTTAAAATAAGGACTGATGGCAGCCATGCTCGGGTCCGCAAACTTGGGTCCATCTGTATTTTTAGTTTTTTTACTGTAACTTTGTCAAACATAGTCTGTTTGCTACAAAATTTTGGACCCATAGTGTCGCAGAAAACGTGATCAAATGCTGCAAATGTGGTGACTGCATGATTTCGACTTTCTTGTGTGTGCATATGTTGTGGCTAAACTGTACGTACGGTTTAGCCACAATATATGCACACACAAGAAAGTAGTAATCATACAGTAACCACATTTGCAACGTTTGTTCACATTGTCTGTGACACTATGGGTACCAAATTTTGTAGCAAACCGACCATGTTTGACAAAGTTACAGTAAAAAAACTAAAAATACAGATGGACCCAAGTTCGCCGAACTGAGAACGGCCGCCGTCAGTCCTTATTTTAAAAGGTCTGTGGTAATAGTGCATATGCACGACTGTCCAAACCCAGTTGGTCAGTTACTGTAGCATCTTGTTGATATGCACAAGTTGCAGTATAAGACACTGCCATTGTTTTCATTGTGTAACCAAGACTTCATTCGCACAGACCAGTAATCCAGTAGGCCTATGTTTGTTGTTGCAAAATCGGAAATCATGTGCTGTATATCTACAGCATGAGCACGTGACTGGAAAACAGGGAAATGTTACAGAATTTTACAGCTGTCAGGGAAATTTCAGGGATCTCGGTCATAATCAGGGAAATGTCAGGCAAAAAAATCTTATCAGGGAAAATTGCTTAAAAACTTTCTTTAACATTGCATCAGCAGGCTTTTTTGTATCACTCATTTCAACTTTGTCAGATTATTTTATGCTTTTTTTGCTGAATATTGCTTACTTATGTTTTAGTTTTTAATATTTATATCAGAGCTGTCAAAGCGTTAATTTTTTTAATGCATTAATTAACGCGTTATTAATGCACCCAGGCCCGTGGAGAAGGAGAGAGAAACACACTTTAAACATATAATCAACAATAACTGCCGTCATAGCTAGCATAGAAATCTATTAGCCTGTCGTCTACATAATTATTCATTTACGGTAGTGATGGAACGGCAACTACAGTTTAGTTACTTGAATTCATTCGATTGTCAGATAACCGCAGTTTAACGGAATGTTCGCACTTTTTGCTTCACTGAATTTAGTAAATTGACATAAATTTACATATATACATTAATTTTTTTAATGCACGTTATATATCTATGTTATATTTTTGTTTATAGCACTTATTTATAGTACTTACAAAATGGTCATGAGTGCCACGAATCGGCAGGGAATTAAAATGGAAATTCATATTAGTGTCCGGAGAGTGGTCAGTGGCCACCCTTTATCTAGATACATGGTGAAGCACATATATATTGAAAAGGAGTTTGAGATACCGTAAAACATCTAATACAAGCCTGGTCTCATGTAGTAGCTGGGTCTCAAATAAAAGCCGGGTCCTTAACATAAGCCGGGTCTGCAATATAAGCCGGACATTCAAGTAGTAGTAGTTGTTGCAAGTGTACTATGTGTTATAGTAGGCCCTAATAGCAGGCTAGTAATGGTAGTTGTGCGTTCAGTAGTAGTATACACTCACTCTAAATTGTATTGTAATAAATTATCTAAAGAAAAAGTGTATTACCCTGGCATGGCAGGTCGACAATGTTTCAATAGAAGCCGGGTTTCATATAGTAGCCGGGTCTCCAATACAAGCTGGTGGTCTAAGTCAGATGTAGGCCTACTAACAGAAGCTGGGGGCTTCTGTTAGAAGTTTTACGGTATCGCTACTTGATGGTAAATTAAGAGTTTTTTGTCACCTAGTATTGCTATTGGTTGTTTAGTTTAAAGTTCCTGTTGCACGTAATTTACTTCCATCGTTAGTTCCATCGTATTTTACGTATGATATATTTTTTGAGAGATTGTCTGTGAAGATATTTGTCTGCAGTAACCACTGGCAGTTATTCACCCTCTTAACTGATGCTGTACATTGAGTTGCTTTGAAATGTTGAGTTTTGCCTGTTGCCTGTGAAATATTGCATGTGACTCACTGTGTATCTTGTGTCATGCAAGTGTTCAGTTGTTTATTATGATTGTTCATAAAATGCTCGAGATGCCTTATGCTGAATGCTTGCACCAGTATCTACACCGTGTCTCAAAATTAGCAGCCCCCCATACAGATAAGTTAGCGTAAAATCGTTAATACCCGACAGATTTTTACAAAATTTGAAACAGTCATGGTGACAGTCATTCCGAACTAGCATTTAAAGTTTGAGCTCAAAGTGGCCACTTTTGGCCTCGACACAAGCTCTTAGTCTAAGACGGGTAAACTGCTGCTTATTCCCTTTGTCAATAACAAGATATTGAACATAACTTTAACGTAAACAAACTCTGACGTCATAATGCCGTTACACTGAGTGCACGGTAAAGTGCGTACGTCATAATGAGCATGACCGTGATAGTGCAGTGTATGATATTTCGTTGAAATTCATGAACTGCAGACTAAATTAGGTGTGTTTGAAGCAGGGGGGGCGCTAATTTTGGAGCACAGTGTATGTAAATACTGTGATATATGTATGCTATATGCTTACAGCTGACTTTTATGCTTGGAGTTATTAGCAAATCCAGAAGATCATTATGCAATGAATTGAGTGATACCTGTTGCACAGTCTGCTTGCAAGAATGGTCATAATTATGTAGAAATAATTTTTTGCACTTTTGACTATTTGCTTGGGCTGACATGAAATAATCACAGTACACTTCTTGAATTGTGACTTCCCTGTGAAACCAGTCATTGGTAATTTAGCAGAACTCAAAAATTTGCTGCAATTTGTCTGGTCTTGTAAGCATTGTGATTGTCATCGAGTTTTACCATCAGTCATATTCTGCATGCTGCTTTGTCTAACGTTTGCAGTGAACAATTGCAATACGACGGTTCACTCCGAACTTCATTGCCTAAGCTTATTATTGCGTTACATATGTTTATATTTCTGCTACTCGTCATTGCAAACACTGTATGTAGACCCTCTGGCCTCCAATAAACAGCATTCTGAGATTAATGATTGTCTGGAGGATAACAGGGATGATTATTAGAACCGCCATTACTGTTACATATGCACGCCTATAACACAGTTGGTACAACTGTAGGCTTAGATCGATTTTTGGTATTTTTCTGTAAAGGTTTAACTTTCTGTTCCGTTATAGTAAAGGTTAAACTTTGTGTTACATTATTATGTGTATGTGACCTATACTGTGTCAGGTGGGATGTTAAACCCTACTCACTCGCTCAGTGTTTGTAGATGTATGTGCAATTTATATTTCTTTCTTTCTGTAAAAAATATGCATGTATTCTGAAGTGCCATGTGTTGGCATAGCTGTTTCCACAGTCCAACTTTTATTATCCCTCTATCTGTAAATGTGTGAACAGTGTGTGACTGGTATCTGTAACTTGGTCATGTTAAGTTTCTGTTATACAATGCAATACAATGTGCAATTGTCATGCATATGTATTTGCAATATCTACCATCTTATATTTATTTAAACAAGCATTTTCTGTTAAAGAAGTCCTGAAATGTGTGTTGTGCTAATTTAATTGTAGAATATTGGTGTAGAGTGTATATGTGAAATGCTTAATGCACTGTTGCATAGCTTTGTTTATTCCTGATGATAATTTGAGCTGCCGTTATTCATTGTTGTAAACATTCGATTCGCCGATTCCGACAATGATGTTTCTGCAGATTATCTGCTTCTGCCCTCGTCCTCCAATAGACAGCATTCTGAAATTAATGACTGTCTGGAGGATAACAGGGAAGATTATTAGAACTACCATTTCTGTTACATGTGCACAATCGTAATAGAGAGTTCTTATAATTTTCAGTTAGGATTGATATTTTGTGTTTCCTGTGTCTTTTTTTCTGTAAAGGTTAAATTTTTGTGTTTAATTGTGTTTGTGTATTTATATGTGTGCACTGCCTGGAAAGGCCATCCCCGAAATGACCTGGGCGGAACGTTAAACCCTACTCACTCACTCACTCTTCTGTTTGTCTCCGTCATTTACCGAAAGATTGGTTTTTACAATGTGGCTCTGCATCAATCTGTATTCCAGTTAATTCTGTGTGTGGCCAGCTGGGGATCATGGCCACCCATGTTGTTTCTGTCCGCAGCTTTGGTTGTAGTTACAATAATTGTACAATGCTTACGTGAGCTTCTATGAACATCTTCACATGCAGTAGGGCATTTTCAGATTGGCACAGTTTCCTGATAGTGAGTATATCATGGAGAGAAAGCTGGACTACATGAAGCCTGGCCAAAACAGTGAACAGTCCATGCAGTGAAGACACTAAGATTATACTTCACAGCACATAATACAAGTCTTTTTCTCTGTGGTAAAACTCAACTGTCAGGTAAACATAGCCGACAGAGACCATCTTTATTTGTTTTATTTCATTTGTACTGCACTTGTGCAAACTGCGTTTGTGTTGCCATTCATTGTTAGTTATCAGTCCGTCATATTCAATATGTTACAGCTTTGGTCATGCCCGATACTCCAGTAATAAGTATAAGTTTGTTAGCCATTGGCGTGTGTGGTCTCGTGGGTTTCAAAGCCATGTTGTGGCGTGATACTTCCGTAAGCTAGATAATGACCATTAAGTTGATAGTTGCTTTTGTGTGACCATATAGCATGGATGTCAATTGGTCGATTACACCTTGATCAAAAGTAATGCCGATTTTTGAATGTCAGTTTGGAGTATATTGTGTGAAATGCTTAATGCACTGTTGCCTAGCAATTAAAGACATCATGTGAACATGACAGTATCAACATTGTAAATAATTATTATCTTTGTTGAATTACTGATAGCATTATTTAATAAATTTATGATACTACCCTATTTGATATGATGATGTTTTGACAGTAAGAAATGATTTAAAGCCAGATAGCGTAATCAAGACTTTTACACTGAAGTTACATTAACACTAATAGTTGCATATAAGGCAAAGCATAAACTGTAGTTAGTGTCCTAGTGCCCAGCCAAATCTGCAGTACTAAATCTACAGTGAATTCTTTTAACAGTAAAGCTTATTTTTCAGTATTCTGGGATTAACCATTAGTATGAAACAGTGTTTGAATTGGGGAAAATTAGCTGGGGTTTGAACTTTTCAACTGTTGGAGCCCAACCAAAATTATGATGTAAATCCTATGTATATAGTATATAACTGACCCCCCAGAACATAATTTGACAGTGTGTTAGGGGGGTTGAGAAAACAGTTGGCGGGGTTCAACCTCCCAAACTCCCCTGGCAATTCAAACACTGGTATGAAAACGATACAGCTGACTTTGCACAACTCAGCAAATAACACAATATGCAGCACTGAAATATCTACGGAACAGCAATAATGGCTAGAGGAATTATTATATTATTCATACACACAGAACTAAAAATAAGTAAATCTCAATGGCACGAGTACCAGTAATCATCAGATGAACTAGTAATGCAATATACAACTAGAAGGCGCTCCTCAAAGTGCACATCTCCGCCAAGAAGTAATTTAAACATTACTACTACTACTACCAACTACTATGCAAAGATCTCAGAGATATCTCTTGTACAAGCCAGGTTATAGTCCATTTTGTCCCAAATTTCGTTGCCATGGCAACAGGTCGGTCAAGGGTCAAAGAGAGGAGCCGCTTCACAGCAGAGGAAAGGGAAGGAGAACTAATAACAATAGATGCCAGTGTTGCTGCTTGCACTGCAGAAAGATGTCATTGCCATTATGTCATTCAGGCGCCGCTGCATTACGAGTCATCACGTGCACAGACGGACGGACAGACAGAAAAAGCAATTACTTAATCTCCACCAATGTTCACTATGTTCACCTTGGCAGAGATAAGTATAGGTCAACATTGTCTGTCTGATGGGCAGACAGTAGCAGAGGGTTGATAAATTTTCCAGAAATTAAACATTCTGGTAAAAATTAAGATAAAATATTAGTGACCGCCTTTGAAGTTTGATCCACGATGGATGTCAGTTGGAACATGCACACAGTATATGAAAGCACCAACACGGATACACATAAAACCCTTTAAGCCAAGCAACTTTACAAGCTTTAGACAGAATAATATTATCACGCCATCGAAATCAAAATACAAAATCATCCATTTTTTTGGCCGAGCAACACTAGTGCTGGGACGTGGGAAAACTGAACTGAATAATTTTGAAGATTAATGATGACTGAACATGCACAACTACATGTGACGGAAAAACAGAAGCTAAGACTCTCGTAAATAAACAACTGCCTGTTGTTTTTTTTTGAGTAAAAAAAACTTTTCAATGTCCTCAGAATTTGACAAAACTTCCAATGCGATTACGATAAATTTTCAAAAAAAAATTCCGGAGAGGATATACGGAAACATTTGCATACATTATTAAAACAAAGAACTGACTACTCATCATGCACATGAATGCAATAAAACAATATGGTAACTCAAATACATTACGAACTTCACAACTCGCAACTCTTAAACATGCATGGCACCATCACTTTATCACAAGTTCACAGCACTAAAGCAATATGAACACATTCGACTAACTTCTTGATAAATACCCTTCAATTCGCTGTTCACTGACTACATGTATGCATGGAAAAGCATAACACAAGGGGGCTATTTGAAAACAAGCCAAACTCGAAACAAATTTTCAAACTTGCAGAAATTTCCCAGTTGCAGCAAGGAAAGTAAACTACGTTGCTTCTCAATGCCGGAATTGAGAAAAGTAGCCAAAACAAAACCAAATTTGTAAAAAAAATTAACCCAAAATAGCCACTTTCACGGTAGCAATTTTTACTCAGAAAATGTCTTGATCTTGAAATTATGCATATATTTTATTCACAGTTGTTACTTTGTTTAGGAAACTAGATGTTTACATGTACACAACTACAACACCTGATATAAAAAATCAAACAACTTCTGCTGACAACACCAAATTAAGTTAAAACTGCACACACACAACCATTTATGGTTCAGCTTGTTTCTTTACTGGCAAATGCAGCAGTTGCATAGTAAGATAAGGGCTGTATCAGATTTCTGTTTCATATGTACACATATCCACAAAATGAACCATAAAAAGGGCACTCTTCATTTTGGGGAATAACTTAGCCAAATATTGACCAAACTTTGCAAAATTTGACAGAAATGTAGCAAAGAAAATTTACAACATATCTATGTTATGCTGCTCACCACACCTATTTAGTGTAGTTACTTTACCGCAGGAAAACAAAGTGCCATTCCATTATGCATGTACATGTGAATCTGTTCTGTTAACAGCAGTCATATCGTTGATGATAAAAACGTACATGTTGAACAAAACCAAATTTGCAATGCCTATGTAAGTGTCACAACTTGTGTTACACAGCACTGTGAATTTGAATGGTTGTGTTCAGCCTGTATGATTAGAAATCTGACTTTCAGTTTACCCGTGCATTTGTATCATACTCCATGATTAGCAATCATTGACTCACATCTGCTAACAATTCGGCTTAAAACAATTCCTGCAACCCTTTGTGAAACACGAGTTCCGGTTTCTAAATATAGTAACAAATACATGCAAATTATATATTATGTATGCTATGTAAAATGTAACGGTAAAGTCTAGCACTTGCTATCGCACTCCTTACACGAGACAGACTCAAGAGCAGAAGTGGTTAACAATCTTTGAAGTGGCAGCTGATTGGCATGAGCTAATGATACTGCAGCGCACTATGTGGCTATCCATTGCCCGCGTCAGTGAACAACTGGACCCACGGTTTGCAGCAAGCAGATACACCACCGCCCCAATCAGCCACAACAGGCCTTCACCCCATAGCCCGTAAGCTACTACTCATTTCCCATCCCACATAGGGTAGGAGGCTGAGTTGGCCTGAGCACACAGTAGGTTAGCAACTTGCTTGCAAGGTTGCTTGCAAATGACCGGCAGTGAGAATCAAACCACAACTTGAAAGTTGCGAGTCAACACTTACCACTAGACCACTTGCACCTACAAACTGTGGGACTTTAGCTTCACCAACCGGGACTCATATTCTCGCAAAGGGTTATACGAATTGTGATATGAAGAATAAACAGTTATGCATAACGTTATCGACTTCACACAATGCAAATGAAAGATGTGACAAGATACAACTACAAACTGGCCTCACAACAACCACAAACCAAATTTTTATAAATCCAGCAGAAATCATCAATCCAGCCTCAATATGGCCACAGCCTGATTAGTAAAAGTAGCCTGATTTCGCATACCAACACAGCCCCAGTCAAGACCGACATAATCAGGGAATTGGTAGTTACTAGCAGCAGCTGAAGTCCCACAGTTTGACAGTTTTGTCGTACGAGCCCGAGACAATGATGCTGTCGCTGAACTGTAGGCATGTCACGCCATCCGTGTGGTTACGCAGTGTTACCAATCTCTGACCAGTCGCCAGGCTCCACACCTTTATACCAAAGACTCAGTCAATCAGGGTTGAAAAAAACATGTTTTTTTTCTAAATAGCCCAATCCAATGGGCTTTATGGGATTTTTACTGGGTGGGGTTCCATAAAAGGCCCAACTTGAATCTTACCAGAATTGAATGATTCATGTGTGTTTTTACTTGCTCCAAGGAGCACAAAATATCCAAAGCTTTGCAAATTTATAGGTTTAGATGTTTTAAAAAAACCTAACCGTAATAAAATATTTAGCGCAATGAAATGCTGCATGATTAGCAAAAAAAACTAAAATTTTATTAACTTTGGATGGGTTTTAAGCAGGTTTACCCAATAAAACCCACCAGGTTCTATTGGAGGGGGTATTTGCCCAGGTGTCTCAAACTTGGAGTGATTAGAATTTTATGTACCATGCAACACAATAAATTTCAGAGACATACACAAATGAACATAAAAATGAACATAATATTACTAAGACTAGATGATCGTTACGACTCTGTTGACTATTATGTTTCTGCCAACATGTGATAACTGCAAAACCAAACAGTGTATTTTGGGGCATATCTGACCCCACCATGACCTTGACCCTTGACCTTTTTACCCAAAATTTGATGCGTTCATCCTTGCTCCAAAGTCCGTTAGTGGTGAAATCTTGGTCAAATTCCATCAACAAATACCCAAAATATCTTGCTAACTATGTTTGTTCGGGACTCATGCACACATGCACGAACACTCTGAAACATAATGCCTCCAACCACTACGATGGCGGAAACATAAAAGATATCTACAAAACAGTGAAAATCTTATGTATTACCTTAATAGTTCTGTCATCTGAAGCACTGACAACGCGCCAGCTGTCAGCTTGCAGGCACCTGTTAATAACCACATACAACACTTGACAACCTGTGGACACTGCGTAGGAAACAGGATAACTGTAATACCCATTCATGTATTTTTCTTAAATTACCTCAGTAATGGTAACAGTAACTACAGCAGTAATTATTACACAACACAATTTAGTTTAAGATGCCGTAAAGTCACAACATAACTGCAAGTACACCTAACAACCGGACGAAATGGTAAAGTATGAAGAATTAAACAGAATCACAGGCATGTGGTAGCGCAGACCTGTGTTAATAGCTACCGGTGAAGGGCTGGAGAATGGCAAAATTTGAAACAGGTGATTACGTCCCCCTGTGCAAAACTTAAAATTTTGGTTCCCGAAAAGGTTTGACCCTTGCGTGAGGCCGCATTGTCCAAGCCATCGCGTGTGAAAATCCGCCGGGCGGTCTGACCTGTAGGTCGGTCAACAAAAAAAGGTACATATATACTAGAAAAATTTTCGATATATTTCACCCATTTGCCGAGAAGCCCCCAATGGATGGATTTGCACGAAATTTTGCACAGGGGGTCGTCTCGTGGACGTTATCACCTGTTTCAAATTTTGTGTCGATCGGTTCAGGGGTTTCGGATCTGCGCGGGGTCAAATTTTGCCATTCTCCTTGACTTAGCCGGTTGCCATTAACGCAGGGCTGCGCTACCGCACGCCTGTGATTTCAAGCGATGTGACGGTTAATGGCAAACTGTCACACATGGGCTCGGGCTGCAGCTATGCTGAAAGCCTTGTCGTCAACAGTGAAGAGACAAGTGGGCGGTTGGTAATAAAAGGGTGGGACCATTTTGGAGAGCAATACTGTTTAAAACCATAAAAATTTTTAACAGCTCTGTTCACAAGATTTGAGATATTCGTATCCATGCACTTCAAAATACCATATGGCAAAATATAATAGAATACGTACAGTTTTGCATATGATTTGCAGTTGAGGCACAAATGATGCTTAAGATATTAATAACTGTGATTACAATAACTGACCATGATCAAAAATTTCATTGCATTACACAGTCTATTACTCTCACACTCACAGTGTAGAATTCTGTGCATACAGAAAGTCAGTCCAAACAACTGGCTGAGAAAAGCTAAACACGAGATGCCAAGCAAAAATTCTTTACGAACATGACTGAAAAGTGTAACTAAAGTTATGCTAACAATTTTAGGTCGGTCCCCTGTATTAGTAGAAAACTACTGCACAAGCAGATGCATGGATATTAACTTAACTACAATACCAGTAACTTATTTGTTTTCATTAACTAGGTGCAATTAATCGCGACTAATGCACATGAATACTGGCAATGGTTACAAACATCAATAAGAAAATTTTTAATCATTTAGCAGCACCAAATACGATAATATACACCGTGTCCCAAAATTAGCGACCCCCCTACAGATAAGTTAGTGTAAATTCGTTAATACCTGATAAGATATTTACAAAACTTGAAACAGTCATGAAGACAATCATTCTAAACTAGCATTTGAAGTTTGAGCTCAAAGTGGCCACTTTTCGCCTCGATGCAAGCTCTTAGTCTAAGGCGGGTATGCTGCAGCTTGACCCCTTTGTCAATAACAACGTACTGAATGTAAGCTTAATGTAAACAAACTCTGATGTCATAACGACGTTACACTGAGCACACATGGCAAAGTGCGTATGTCATAATGGGTGCAATGGTAAGTAATGTTAAGACAGTGCAGTGTATGATATTTCGTTAAAATCGATAACTACAAACTGAATTAGACGTGTTCAAAGCAGGAGGGCCGCTAATTTTGGGACACAGTGTATAATACAATGTGCAGTGAAACTAGTAGGTTATTATTTGCAGCTACCTGACGACGCCAGTGTGGCCTTCCGAAGCTTTCCAATCAATGACTTTGACGCTGCACTGATTGTGCAGGTCCCAGAACCGCAGTGTGCAGTCGATGGATCCACTGACGATGCGAGTGTTGTCAAACTGTAGACACGTGACAGCATCCTGGTGACCGTGAAGTGTCTTAACACACTCCCCACTGAACGTCCACACCTTGCATACACCGACCAACACATCGCCGTCATTATCCATATTACAATATCTTAGAAGTAACATAAGCAGATTACGCATGTACATACACACCAATCAGCAGTTGGCTACAAATGGTGTAATTCCATTTGTCAGAGACCAGTGGCCGATTTGTCAAAGCTTAGAAAAAATTTAGAATAAGTTAGACTTGAAAAAATCTTCAGAAAAAAAGCAATTGTAGAAAACTAGTGAACTGTTACCAAATAAATTATGCGAAACTGCTGACATGAGGAAATTACTGGGTATTTTCTTTGTAAATTAAACCCTAAGGTCTCACACTTAGTGACCTATCCTAACCAACAGTCTTTAATGCAGCCTACCACATGAGATGATATAATCAACTGATCATCCGAAAACAGTTTAAAGGCAAAGTTGCACTAGTTTACGTAACTAACTGTTATAAAGCACTGGTTGGCTTTATCAAATGTTTATTGTCAATATTCATTTATTTTCTGGTTGCTAATACATCCTAATACCTTAAAAATAAGGTACAAAGTACTCACTTTTCCCTTTTCACGACTTCGGCCATGTTCGAAACTGTGACGTCATCTGCAAAAGGGCTGCTAACTAGCTTTACTGCCTAGAGGCAAATGCAGCTTAATTTATGGCTAAATAGCCTAAAAAGCCAAATTTTTCATCAGTAGTTAACCCACCAAAAACCGCAATATTCCAGCACTTCGTTAATTTTAATAACTGCACACCTCTAATAGTGAACAAATAATTTCTGATGTCACCTATGCATCATTATTTGTACGATAAATGCGACATTATTCTTAGTAAAACCGATGGGTTTACTATTTTTTCAATGCAAATGTCAGTTCGGCAACAAAGCGTCCTGTGAGTGGCGTCATCAATACTGTGGCACGTTTGGGTGAGTTCGGCTGGCACAACATATTTCTCTGAAAATTACTTCAAAGCGATTTTTTCATTTAATTGGATCAGCGTATTTATTAATTAGTGTTACATTCTACACATATTTAGCCAATATCGTTTTTTGGTGTGACTTGGCCTTTAACCGACTTCAGTAGCTATTGCCAGCTCCGAGCCACAAAGAAGAAAAGTTCCAATATAATTGAACATGGTCTACACAGAAATCTTCATCTTGTTACAACACTCAACCATCAGCATCACTATAACAAGGTTAGTATTCCACACAGAAAAGACAAAATATCATTTACAGTGAACAAGTAACCGCAAACCTTGATAGTTTTGTCACACGAACCAGATATGATTTTCTCGTTGTCAAACTGAATGCACAGCACAGCTGCCTCGTGACCTCTGTACCGACATGCACAGAAAACTTTCACCAAATTCTACGTTTCACTATGCAGATCAACTCAGCCTTTCATTCCTCCAGGGTAGGTAAATCGAGTACTGGCCCACTTGGCCCGAGTTAATGTAAAGCATGATTACTTCTCTGTGTTGAGCGACAGGTGACATTCAGTAGGAATGTGACGAAGTTCGTATTCGCATTCGACAACATGCGAATATTCGGCAAATTTACAGCTATTCAATATTCGACGAATAGTTAGGGGAGTTTCTGGCGCATATAAATATTTTATTTTATTCAACTTGATTAAAGTTTATTGAACTTTAAATAGGAAATACTGTCAATGAAGAGAACACAGGACTCTAGATGTTTCATTTTTTTAATTGAACTGGATTGGCTGAACTTTGCCTTAAATACTGGTGCTGATTTTTACTGACTGAACACTGAACAACTATATTTGGATGTTTTGCGTTATTCAAATACTGGTATAGAGAAGTTTTCTTGAGGCTAAATAATTATTTGCATTTGCATTCGTTATTCGACGAATAGTAAAGTTAATATTCGCATTCGACGAATGCGAATATTTTTTCGCTTCGTCACATCCCTAACATTCGGTAGCTCAAAGTTGGATTCACGGAAAAGAACTGTATAGACATTTTAAACCTCAAATACAAAAAAGAGAAGCTCAATATAAAGCCTTGGATATTTACTATCCAATGTATGAAACATTCAGTGTCTCAACTAAATCATGCATCCACACATCAACCATACTTGGAACTGAAGATAGAGGGAAAGAAAGAATAAGAAAAAGTAGAAAAAGAAAAAAAGAGAGATGGTGAAAAAAAGATGTTAAAGGACCCTGCATTAGAAAAGCCAGTGCTGCAAGCAAACAGCTGAATAAAAACCGAATGTAAAACAGCATGTTTGCATAGTGTATTTTCCAGTCACTTATATGAAATGACATTTTCATAATGGACCTTTGATTAGCCACCCTATCCATGATAATACACATAAACAGACAGTTGTTAATAATAGACCAGACTGGAGATTTCCACATCACATACGCAAACTGTACAAAATACTCAAAAAGTGCGACAAAATTCTCACTGCCACATAAAAGCATGGCAAACTGCAGCAGACAGGAACCTATTTAACATAAGTATGTAAGTCCAACTTAAGAACAATTTAGAACCAAAATCAGATTTACAAAAATCTTAAGAAACTAGAAATTTGGGGCAAAGCCCAACGTGATTCCACCCGGCGCCCTAAGTCCGATTGGTGGAAAATTAGCGGTGGGGGTAAAATTTCCTCGGCACCAAAGTCACGTGGCCCGAACTCAAATGCATTGGCATACGCCGAACGTGCATTGTCGACTTAGGGTAGGTCAACATGAGCACTTATAACTTTGTTCATAGTGGACCGAATTTCACAAAATTTTTTTTGTTCAACGCCCAAAGGATCCTTCTCGTCAACGCCGTTTAGATTTTGTCGCTGTCTTCATCGGTTTCAGAGATATTCACGGTCAAACTCGAAAGTTGTTGTAAAACGTACTAAATTTTGGACATTTTTTGCCTCCCAAATTTTAAGGCGGGCGGTGCCCCCAAAAGTTGTACGTGCGTTACCACCCCAACCTAGAGACACATCAAGTGCCAAAGTTTCGTCGGGCTACACCCCCTAACTCCGAAGTTATAAGCGCTCCTTTATTACATTTTAAGCCAATTTTTGACCTTCCTTTCAAAAAAATTGTAAGGGGGACCCCAGTCCCCGGTGGGGGGTGCACTGGTAAGACTTAGTCATTTTCTAGCATGTGTAAAAATTTGGTGGCGCAGCACCCGTTAGGGGCCGAAATATAATCTTCCGAAATATTCGACTTAGGGTAGGTCAATATGAGCCATTATAACTTGGTTCGTAGAAGACCGAAGTTTACACAATTTTTTTTGTTCAACGCGGAATTAACCGTGTTTGATAACGCCGTTTACCGCTTGTCGATATCTCTATCCAGTT
>Ga0056128_1000836_pt1 | contig 30967 bp, 22 predicted proteins | sample WorMetLIZISLAND2_FD_71113 | JGI IMG/M metagenome (GOLD analysis project Ga0056128, IMG submission 71113) | Marine gutless worms symbiont microbial communities from Max Planck institute for Marine Microbiology, Germany - Olavius geniculatus... ...
AGATATGCTGGACGTAATCATCTGTGCAAATTTTGGTATGGAAAAATTAAGGGGTTTGGGAAATACGAGGGGTCAAATTTTGGAGTTTCCCATTGAAATGGCTGGTCACCCTTACAACAGCGCTGCGCTACCGCGCAGCCTGTGATCGTCATGAACACGTTCGACCAGGGCAACAGTACTGTTTTGAGCTATAAGTGAAACCGTCATAACAAGTTTAGGTTGAGCGGATCAATGAAGATTACAGTGACCATAGATTTAAGTGCAAACTAAAACAGTACGTCGGTCCAGTGCAGATATGCTTCTATTATGCGGCCGTCTCCCTACCGCCTAGAGCTCAGCTAAGCACAAACCTGTTAGACCCATTATTCAGCTGAAAAATGTCACGAATGCCGACTACTCCGACTCGGAAAAACGCTCACGCCAATTTTGCTTTTTCTATGTCTGTCTGTCTGTCTGTCTGTCTGCTACGTATGTATTATGGCTAAACGGTAAGTCATAGCAGGTCGGTAATGCTACAGTTAGACAGAGCGATGACTGTCGATAACCTGTCACTAGTAACTATGTCTCTCTCTGCAGCGGATTGACCGCAATTTTTCAGTGCAAATTTTTTGTCTGCATCATTATCTACGTGCGTTGTACCGTATCCTAGCGTTGATTATATTTTCCACAGCATCGTTAACGTAACGTGTATTAAGTGTAGTCACCTCAAAAAAATCGCTTTCTGTCTGCGACCGGAAGTCGGACGCTGATCTTCGGACGTAGGCGGTACGGTCGGCTCACCCTAGCTACAGCTGGGCTTCTTGTTTTGCGTGGCCACGCTGCTGCTGCGACAGCGCCGCGAAACGTACGAAACAGACAGACGCACGGCGGATGGACGGACGATTCGTGCTGTAAGTAAGTAAGTACGTAATTTATGTAACGCGTTGACTGTATCTCGAACGCGATCTATCTGCTAGTGGAACGAGAAGTAAAAATGTTTTAAATGACCTCTGAAAGTAGAAACATTATTGTAACCAATACGGCCGCACAACAAGACGATTACGTATCAGTATTAATTTGCCAGCTATACATGCGACGCTGTGTTTATACAAGGCGACGCAGCTACGTAGGCCTACCTGGACATCCGGGTCTGACGAAATGTCTGAGGTCGTCGGCAATGTCCGACAGATATCCGCCGTCCTGTGACTCAGCGTCCAGGTCCGGGGTCCACAGACGTCCGTCGAGGTCGATAGAAGCGAGACAGCCGTGAAAGCCGTCGGTCGACCGCACTGCGCTCGGCAGGCGGGCGAACTGACGGCCTGGTAGACCACCCACATAGAGCTTATCGACATGACGCGTCGTCGTCTGAACGTCCGATGAATCTAGCGCCGGCTGCACAGACACACACAAGTGGCGTCGTGGCTGGGGGAGGGCACTTGCCGCCGCCCAAATTTTGGGCTGTCAAAAAATAGTCGGAAACTGGTTTGTCGGAAATTTTGCGCCCAAAAGTGCAATATTTGGTTGCGGAAAAATCATCACTTAAGGAAAATTTGGGGGCAGAATTAAAATTTTGAGCATCCTCTCAAAAATTTGCAGTTGTCCGTCGAAATTCTATCGAAAATTTGCAGTCCCTGTCGGAAAAATGTAATTTTTTGTCCGGCCTATTTTTTAACCTGCGACGCGCCGCTAAAGGACGACTCGTGCTGTAAGTAAGTAAGTAACCACAGAGTCGCGTCAGAACTCGGTAACACTTATGCTACGTCATCATGTGAATAATAACAATGACAGTGATATCATTTGTACTTTGATATGAGGAAGATGTTACAGGTTGAGATTTTTCCTTTCTCACTGGAGATGCATCTGGCCTATGCAAAAGCTTGTTGCTATCGCAGAAGCTGCGACAAGCAGTATTATTAGTACTATAGTAGTTGATATAATTGAAGCAGGTGTATGCCATGGCGGAGTGTGGAAAAAGTATGCACTGACGATGGGCTTACCCAAACCCAACCTATGCGGATGATATTGTGACGACGACGCAGGGTTTACCTTACGTACGAAGTCGTTGGTCAGCGGCTGGACAGAGAGTTGTACAACGTCACCATCCACCGTCAGCACATGTTCACCAAGCAGCGGTCTCAGTACACTGACGTCATGCCACTGACCGTCATCCAGCCCTACGTCCAGGTGGTCCGTCAGTGCTCGCAAACCCTCACCTTTTACACCCTCACCCAGTAGACCCTAGTCCTGTAGATCCTGGCTTCTGAGACCGTAGTCCAGTAAACGCTCTCCCAGTAGACCCCTCTGGCGCGAATAACCGTCGGTCGTAACACCGAAGACGTAGCGTACGTGTCCGTGAACGAGTTCAATGCAGAAGACGGCGAGAAGCGAGCGATCCAGTCGCTTGGACGAATAGAATATCAGACCTTCACGCTTCCTCGTTTTCATCTGTCATACGTCACACGCAATAATTTTTCTATAGGCCATACAATCTGTGAAAAAATGTGCACAAAGCGACAGAAAAAACTGAACTGTAGACCTACTGAGATGAAATGAAAGCCGGATCGCGTACCTTAACGCATGCCGTCGCTATTGCAAAAAAAAACAGAATTTTGCCAATATAACAATAAAAAAGCTAATAATGCCTAGGAAGAATACTCCAAAAGTTATCTAAAAATCCACATAGTATTTATCATCGTTTCGGATCACCCGTAATGCTCGACTACGTAAAAACGTAAAGTCCTTCCCGAGCCTTAAGTCCCACAGGGTGGCGCTGATCTTCGTTTCTTAAGGCCCTCAGCCAGACACCAGTTTTTACACTGCGAGACCACGGATACGGGGCCAGTGTATTGCGTGGTGTGCCTGTTTACATCCCAGCGGTGAAGACAATACCAAATTATACTGCTTGGTGACAGAGGCACATGTGTGTGAACAACTTGCCTAAGATCGTTACCCGGCAGTGTCCTGGTGCGGAGTCGAACCTGCGCCCCTGAATGCTCGACTACGGCAACCAATTTCAGATAATTGAAAACAGCATTAAAAACTGGACCAAGAAGCTTACACCATTTAATGACTCCAAGCCTACTCAGGCTCAGCTGAGATTACAGCGTCAAATAGGGGTAGCAACATATCAAATCGTAGCGCCTTGTAGCTAAATCGCACTTTCTATGTTTTCTGACTTATTTTAAAGTTACTTGCTCAACCTTTACCGTCCTCTGGTTTGCTGCTAGTGACAAAAACAGTGAAACTACGAAAGATGTATGTAGGTCTATTGAAGAAAGTAGGCTTAAGTGTAAATGTGCTTATCTGCTCGCCTGGGGTACGTAAGGTAGAGCTTATAAAAAGTTTTAAAAATACTAGTAGCTACGTCTCCTGGAAAGTGGTTTACTAAACATTTCGACTCGACATCGGCAAAATTTGGACGGGATAATTATTCCGAAAGATGTCGTCGTGACTCGTCGGAGTATAATTAATTACAACAGCAGATAGATCTGATAGCAGCACGGGCTGCGTGGATCACGCAATAATGTTCGTGCACAGTGCTAACGAACAGCGGCTGGAGATTTTGGTGCTCTAATCAAGCTAGTTGTGAGCGCCACATTCACCAGGGGGCGGGCGCACCTGTCCACCAAGAAACATTAAGATGTAGAGAGTGGGCCAAAAATGACACCATTTTTGTATACCTTATAATTTTACCAAATATTAACCGATTTTCAAGATTTTTTCACTGTCAAAATCAAAAGACAATTTGTAATAAAATGTCACTATAAATCCCACCACACCTCAAGTGTGTCGCTACACTACCTTGTGAAATGTCAGATTACGCACTCGAGCTGACGATGCCAATGATCAACGTTGATCGAGACATGGCATGTGGCCCCAAACAACTCGGACTTAAATCCGATCAATTATGCTGTTTGGGATGTTCTCCAAAAGATAGTCTATCAATTTTGACGATTCACGACAGACAAGCAGCTGAAGCAGGCGATCGTCACCGAGTGGAGCAAACTGCCGCAGCATTGTTATTTCGTTAATCGCGCTATTGGTTAGTGGCGTCGCCCGCTTGGATGCGTCGTCCAGCAGCAGGGTGGACACATTAAACATTTGATGTAGAGAGCCTAAAAACTGTAGGACATGACTTTTTAGACAATATTTCAGACAACAAACACGTTGCTTTTTTGTTAATTTTCTTAAAATATATTGTTGCAGAAATTGTTTTGTTTTCAATTGTTACTTTTAAGACACTGACATTTCACAAGGTAGTGTAGCGACACACTTGAGGTGTGGTGGGATCTCTAATAACAGTTTTATGTTTCCTGATTCTGACAGTGAAAGAATTTTGAAAATCGGTTAATATTTGGTGAAATTATAAGGTGTACAAAAAATGGTGCCATTTTTGGCCCACCCTGTAGGCCTATTTGTAGGCTATTTTGTCTTCGTCAACAATTAAACACATCTATTAGACCGAAGTGATGACACAATATTATCATTAAATTACAAATCAACAACACTACTTGTCTTGTCGTTATTGCTGTAGGTTTGCTATTTCCGTTATTGCTAACGGTTTGAGTGAAACTGCCGTAAGCGGCTGGGACAAATCGATCAACTGCAGCAGCGTCGTGGGTTAAAAAAAATGTCGGCTGCGCAGGAAATTTCGATTTTCCAACAGACACTGCAAATTTCCGCCAGAGTTCCGGTAGAGAGTTGAAAATTTCTGACAAAGGAGATAATGAGTCTCAAATTTTCAGTTTGTCCCAAACTTTCTCAAAATGAGGATTTTTAGCACCAAATTTTGCATTATCTCACGCAAATACTCTGACAAGAGTAAGATTTTCCGACAGCCCAAAAAATTAAATTCGATCTTCTTTTCCACCGTCTGGAAGTCTGTAATTATTGCTTATTGTTCTTTTTGAGGTGGGCAGTTGCCTCCTTCAATTTTGCTTTCCCCTCTGCAACGACGGCGCCACTGATCAACAGTATACTGTGCCTGGAAGAAGATGCTGAAGGCTGCGTGCAGTTGGACGCGCGTGATGACGTAAGCTGGTGCGGAGAGTATCGCGAACGGAGCGTGCACAGCGTTGACGCTGGACCCTCCAGCGTGCTGATCGTCTGCGGCGCCACTCTGTAGCCACTGCAGCATATCATCGTCCTCCTTTAGACCTCGCCGCCGTCTCCCACGTACTCCTACCGACGACGTCCTCACCGCTGATACCGCATCGCCAAGCCAATGCACGCAGTAAACATCAATCAGTCATTACAATCAATCGATTTAATAAAAACCAAAAGTAAGCCAAAACTCGCTATTTTTGCAGATCCTCTTCCCGTCGTCTCATGTCAACCCAATTTTGCACGTGAGGTCGTATCGTGGATATCTTTCTTAGTTTTGAGTTTTACAATGATTGGTTGCAAATGTGGAAGCTGTGGGGAGGGTCGAAATTATGGTCTTCTCGTTGACTTACACATCGCTTATACAGCAGCTTAAGCCGTGATCAGCCGATACACTGCAACGCAGTAAATTATTACACATAACATGTAGGATACGCAACAAAATAGCAATAGAATACAAAATGATGCCAGCAGGAGTTTTTAAGCAATTCAAGAAAAAATACGAAGTAGCCTAGCAGTTTTCCAAAAAATGAAAAGCCTTTGGATGCTCCAGAACATATTAGAAAATTTTTCTGAGCATAGCTTCGATTAAACGGAGCCAGATTACACGAAGATGAACACCATTCGATTAATGTGCTTTCAATTTTGCTCGAATTTCGGGAAGCCGAAGACAAATCCGGCCATTTTCAGCTTCACCTGGATTTCAGCGCAAAATATTGGGGACGCGTAACGGCCCTGAAAAAAAGTGAAGAGGCAGTCCTCCCCCTGCGTCCACATCCACACTACGATCTGAGGACTGAGTGGTTTAGTAGGTAGAGCTGTAGAACAGCAGCGTAGCCAGGATCTGGATGTAGGGGCACACTTGAAGAGTGGGGAATGGGAGGGGTCTCCTTCCCCACCAGAGGAATTTTTTTTCGATTTTTGTGTGTGCTAAAATGAAATGTTTTGGTGCATTTTTGGCACTATTTTGAGTAACTGATTAGGCTTCTAGAAGGGGGGGGTCACGTGACCCAGTGCCCCCAATGGCTACGCCAGTGCTGTAGAATGGTACATAGTGCGGGTGTGCCGGGCGATGTGGATGAAAGACTCATAGATCAGTGACAGCGCTGACGGCTGGCTGAGTCGCGACGACGTGTCTTACGACAATTGTCGCCGCTGATCGGCCAAAGACCGTCGTCTGTCGTCGTTTGTCGTCGCAGCGCCGTCGCCGCTAACAGTTAGGACGTCAAACGGCGCCCCCCTCCCCCGCACGGACGGCTCACTATTGCTCTTGTCGTCCGTCCGTCCGTTTCAGGTCATCAACTTACGGCTCAGCGGACCCCGCAGCGAGTCCACCGCAGACATAAGCCTATTCTATCAAAATAGTTTTAGTTTCAGCCTAGCATTATAGATTAAAAAGTAAAAAGCTATGTACTTTATGGCAACCATCTCAGAGCTACGGAACGCCACCTACCGCATTAGTTTTTATACAACTTTACAAGATTCTAGCATCAAACTAGCAACTACACGAAATTATCGTTGTAACTTGTATAGTTCATCACCAGTTATATTAGGCCTATATTATTAGCATCTGGTCATCATCGAGCTGAGTGAGTCATACTGGTGCTATTTCACGAATGTTTGAACGTTTTTTTAACTAGCGTTTTAGAAACAATTGCTTAATTGACTTGCATCGCCAAAAAATCTCGTTTTTGCTCGTTCAGTCGCAAATAATTTTGTTCTTTCACCTTTCCGATAATTTTTGTTTGTTCAGTTTTTGTTTTCCTTTCGTTTTTTTTTTCAAATTCCAGCTCAAGTTCTCGTAAAATGAAGACCGATAATTTCCGTTTTCGTGCTCGTTTTGGTTACTGAAATATCAACCTATATGCTGGCAGAGAAGACCAGCCAAGTGGTAATGGTCGGCGTTGTTAGACAACAGCTAAACGGCGAACATTAGCCAACAATGAGCGCTGTCACCCGCTCTAGTACACTAATTCTCGCTGTTTAACCTATGACGAATCTCTCTCAGGGATTAGGCCACTGCGTTCCACCAGTTTGTACGAGCGTAGTTTGCTGGCTTTTCGCTTACTACGACCACGTTCCCGCATTATGTAGATGACATCTCGTTAAGTCTAACGAACAGTGAGCGCTATTGTCCGTATAGTTTTTAATGCCCGCCGCAAAGTAGGAGAAAATTTGACAAGAAAACATTACTTTTTACGCGCGACAGCATCTGGCTAGGTGCTGAGAGGGCTCATTAGCTACCGTAATTCTGTCTGTCCATCCGTCCATCCGTCCGTTTGTTCTGGTGTCACGTCCCGGTACCGATCTAAGCCTAATTGAAATAAAGACTTCGGGTTTCCACCGTGTGATAGCTTAAAGTCTTTAGTATTTCGCGACAAAATTTCATGTTACTGGGTGATGAGATTTTCTCGAACGAGAACGTGGAGGAGGGGCACTCCCCTCAAAAGACGTAATTAAACCGCTATTGGCTCGTCTAGCGTGAAAACAATTGCAGATAGGCACAGACATGCTGGTCATTATAAAAAGAACTGGCGACGAGCTTTTTAAAAATATCAGCATCGATGACCATGAACGATTCTAAACGTACAAATTAGGGACTTCTTGTGATTTTTTTGCGATCTTCGGCTGCAGAAGAGTGGATTGCGATGAAGCAAACAGAAACTGCTATAGACTCTCGCGCCTCTTATGAACATTAGCTTTGATTTATTTCTAGCAGAACGACGACGACGACTTCCATTCCAGGTTTGTATGTTTGCGGTCCAGCCACGGCACATTTTGACGTGGGAGAAGGATTGACTTAGCAGAAGTACATTAGGGCGTCTTTTTGCGTTATGCTCTCTGGCCTACTCCTTTGCTCTAATGATTCATTTCAGTGGCGTCGTGGCCGAAGGGGGGGCGGGGATCAAGGAACAATAATTTTTCCCTTCCTAAATTTTGGGCTGTTTGAAAATTGTCGAAAAATCTTTTTCTTGTCGGATAGTTTTCGTCCAAAAATGCAAAATTTGGCGCCAAATACCCCCATTTGCATAGAAAAATTCAGGGACAAAATTTTCATTTTGAGCATCCAGATCGAATTTCCGTTCTCCGCTGTCGGAAATTTTCAGTGTGGGTGTGCGTGTGTGTGTGTCAGACAACTGCAACTTCCTGCCCCACCTGCTTTTTTAAGCAACGCCGCCTCTGATAAATTTTGTGTTATTTTCGTTAAAATTATTCTACTTTTAAGAGGATGGGGGTTGCAAGCCGTTGATCGGACGGAGCGACAGCGGACGGACCGACGGGATGCTTGACGGAGCGTGACAGCCGTAAGTCCGGGCGCCTTGCCTTGCCTCCTTGGCCGAGCGGCGCGACCGATTTAATTAGACAGAGAGACATTCGTCCATGTTGTGCTGCTAATCGCATGACTCGACGACCGCATGCTTTGAATTGTACAACTTGTAAGCGCACGTACGTGCACCCTCGTCGTACTTTTGTATAGCAAAACCCAGTCCTATATGATACCACGTGCATGAGCACGCAGTGAGGCAGTAGGGAGTTTTCCACAAATGCAACGCGTATTTTACTTAAAATCGATGCAAAAAAGCTCGCAGTTTCCACAACCGAGAAAATTACAATCCGCAATAGCTTACATTTCGGCAATTTCTGTTCTGTTCTGTGCACGGTACAATTTTAAAACAAAGTGCAAAACGTCCAAAATTCCAAACAAAATTCTGCTTTGCGCCACTCAGCTCCAGAAGTCCGCAAAATGTATAAAAGTATTTTATAAAGGGTTAAATTCGCCGGTATTGACTACAGGAGATAATCGTTAAGACCGACACCTATCTAGCGGGCGCAAGATGATCATGTTTACACAGTGTATTGGTGGTCTGTACTCGTGCATGTAGTCCATTAGCAAATTGACAGTTTGCCGACCGATCGCCGAACGCGCGAAGACAATCGGCCGATTATGATCGATTTTGCGCCGGTGCATCGACACTAAAGCTATCAGTGACAGCGTCCACCCGGGTCGTTTACGTGAATGAATTCTGATCAGCTTACACGCAGCTAACATCACGTTCGTCTCTGCTGGCGCACGGACAACGCGCTGCACAATCGTTCAGACATTGCGCGACGGTCTTTACGAGTAGTCTCAAAACATTAGGCTTACAGTTTGACTGTTTGCTTTAGTGAGTGAAATATCCTGCATACAGTACAATACCGTAGGGCCAATCAGTCGCTGACTTTCTGCTGTAAACCGGTCGACATAAAATTTCATACTGTACGATACGGATGCAACTAAATGAAAGAAACAAAATTTGAGTCTGAATTAGGATCTAAAAGTCAGACGATCTCACATCTGCATCCAAAGTAGAGCCACGACGCCATGCACTTAATTATAAACCATAGAATAAAACTTAAACAGACTCAGATAACGTTAGAACACAAGTGTTTAAGCACGTAGGGCACGGATAGTGTTTTACGCACCAGCGGGCAGCGACTTCTTTGTAGCATTCATCGGCGTGACTCGCTTCAAGGAATGCGTCGCTACGCGCGTCAAACGCGGTGGCGCTATTTCACGCCGCTCGTCTCCCACGGTAGTGCGGCAGCACATCACAGCAACGATGATTAGAAAGACGACCATCCCAACAGCACAGCTTTGCCAGCCCATACAACAAACTAGTCGTCTTCTATCAAACGACCGAGAGATGACGATCGAACGAACTGCCGCCGTGAACGACATCTCCTATCACTTAAGTGTTCCACTGAAAACATTCTGGCAGATATTTTTCAGCAACCGATCGTATAGTCTTCTGTCTCGTGCTTCTACAATTCGTCTGTCCGGCAGACGTGCTGCAGGCCGGGTGGTCGGCGACTGTGTGAATGGCAATGGCTGCAGTGACAGCAGAATTGTCAGTTGGTGGCACGCCGGTGTGTGGCATAATCGGTCATCGTCTTATTCACTCGACTGCGCCCACGTACGACGATGTCCAGCAGCGCGCTGGTTACTAGTTAGTACACGGCGCTAGCTGCTGCTCCTCTTGACAGCTGTTTGGTACGTCGAACTTTGCAGTAGTACCGTACTAAAGTACCAGACATATAAATCCGTTTTCTGTCAGTTGCAAGCGCAGCACAGAAATACAGTACTGCAAAGGAACGTGCTCGCCAAAAATTTTCTTAGTGGGCAAACAAGTCGAACAAGGCAGCGGAGACGAGACGCATTTGCAACCGTCCAAACAAGTCGAACAAGGCAGCGGAGACGAGACGCATTTGCAACCGTCGAGTATGGCAGTGTCGAGGGATATTTTGTGGCTACGGAGCGTCACCTGCCGTATGGGATCACCCGACCGACACAGCCAAACGCGCTTTGCCTCAACTGCAGCTAGACAGTACAGTACTCGATTTATTTACCTGGATCCTGGAGGGATGGAGCGTTGCGATTATGAGACTCGCGCGATAAAACGTACCGGTCAACTGCTTGGGTTGTTTCAGTCGCTAGTCAGACCATTCCCGTGTTATTTATTTATCTATCTATGTTAGGTATCTATGCTGTGTTTGTTTACTTTCTGTGTTTACATGAGTGTGACGAATTATGTACAGCATTTTATGTAGACATTTACGAAGCTGTGCCCGATGCACGCGCATTAGATTTTGCTACAAGGCGAGAAACATCGTATCGACATATTATGTTCATACGCGATTGAAACACACTGTAAACCCGTGGGCGGGCGATAATAGCGGAGCGGGCGAGGTACAAGTCGCTATTGGCGACCAGTAAGTTGACAAGAAGCTTTTGATTTGCACTATTATTTAAATATCCGTGTAGCATTCTGCATTGTGTTATTTTCTGTCGTGTTTTTAAGTGTTAACATATTGCTCAGTCTCACTGTTTGGTTGCCTTAATGTAGTTAGGATCAGGACACAGCTAATTAGTTGCAGGGCCCCAAACTGAGGCATTGCACCGACTAGTTTTAGTCGTTTGCCTAGTGCTTATGTTTGAGCATGAAGTTGACAGTAGTCTGCCATTGCTGCTCACCTGTTGTCGTTACTTTTTCAGGCAGTTTACAATTTCTGTCCGAAGATTTTTATATATCTGCCCTGAAAATCCATGGCAGATAGCGATAATTGACTACTTATTTTTCATGAATTTTCACGGAAACATCTTTTCACTTTTGGCTATATGTCGTGAAAATCTATGTATCGAAACGTATATATTAAAGCTGAGGAGATAAACGATTAATCACACAATTGCTTACTGACGCGCTACAGCTATGCGTCTGTTTATCTGTCTATTAGTTAGTTTAAAGCAGGCGGGAATTTTAATGCTGTTTTGTTGCAAATTGTCTGCCATGGGTGCGAGTTTGGCAGTGAAAGAATTTTGTAAATCGATCAATGTGGAGCAAAAGTATAGACAGAGTTTAGTGCCATAATTATTGACTCATTGCGCGTGCAGTTTATAGACTTACATTTTAGAAATATAAGATCACGGTCATGCTTTGAGACATCAGCTGAAAACATGGCTGCTTATCAGTGATGTGGTCATTTACATATAGGCTCACAAGCTACAGCAGTTGCTAATTTGATATTATAGCCTGCACAATCTGATGATACTGTACTAAATAGCATCGGCAATTACTTTACTGTACTTTTTTTTGATGCTAAATGTTCATAGCAGATAATGATATTCATTCTCCGTAAATTTTCATGGCAGATAGCCATTTCATGCAAGCTTCCGTGAAAATTCACGGCAGATAGCGAAAATCAACCACTTATTTTCCATGAATTTTCACGGCAGATATCACCTTGCATTTCTGTCTGTTACTAATATACTGAATTATGCTGCTTTTTGATGGTGACACCAGTTTCAACAGGCTTTTTGCAGCTTTTTTTGATATATGGTTTTATGATGTAGGTTTGTACCTTGCTGCATGATGATTGAATGATAAATTGTGTAGGAAACTGGTGAAGTTTGTAGTTTTTGCCATGAGGTCAAAATTTATTATATTTTTTGTAAAATAATTATATTGTGTGACTTTGTAGAAAATTACGTATCAAAACTGGTCAGTTGGCAAGGTTTGCTGATGGCTGTGCTGTAGTGCAGGTAATGTATAAATTTGTCTACTTCAGCAGCATGCCAAAGTTGTGTTAAGTTTTATTTTTATTTGTTTGCTGATCATAAATTGCTAAAGAGAAAAGCTGTTAGTATGGTACTTGAACTTGCTAGATAACATATCTAATGCATTAAGTGATGTAATAATTTGTCATTAGCTTAGATAGAATTTCAGCATTTGCTGCCTGGTTTCATTATTTGCAGGTACTAAAGCTGCTGACTTGTATAAGGCATTGTTCAGTGATTTCATGCACACATGCAGTACTGTAAAGTTGTGTGTTTTGCATTTTGTAGCTGGGAGATACAAGTGTAATGGTAACAGCCGTTAGTAGAGGTCGAACCGGACCTGCAGCTAGCTTCCTACCATTGACGGTCAGTCTGAACATCTCATCCATACTCTCTTTAGTTTTATTTGTTTATCAGCTAGTGGCTAATGTTGTTTTTGTACCTCGACATGTTTCCATGCATGCTTTTAATTAATTCAGCCTAGGGTACAATACTTGCATTCTACCTATTTTCCTCTATGGTTTTGAGTGTTGGGCAGTTACTAAGAATGATGTGCGCAAGATCGATGCACTTGATTAGTGGTGTCTGAGAATGCTGCTAGGAATCAATTGGCACCAGCACATGCGCAACGACGAAGTCAGAAGGTTAACCAAGCAACCCCATCTCTCAGCCATAGTCCAGTCAAGGCGCCTGTCCCTGTTCGGACACATCGCACGAATGCCTGATGAAACAGATGCAGAACAGATCTTAACAGCTTCCCTCGCAGGAAACTGGACGAGACCACTGGGACGTCCTCGTATTACATGGATGAAAACCATTCAGCAGGATCTGAAATCCAGCGACCTTAATATGGACGACGCAGTTGACTTGGCTCAGAATCGTCCACTCTAGAGATTGATGTCTACGTTCGGTGCTACGCACTCTTAGTGGTGCTTGCCAGAAATGATGATGATGAGGGTAGTTCAGCAGTTAATTTTTTTAAATCCTGCATATTGTGGAATAATGTATTACAGTTATGCATTACTTGCAGAACTTTCAATGTATGCCTGCTTTTTGCTGCAGAACTACATGCTGCAACCACAGACTCTGTAGGCATTGATGCCGCTACAGCTTCAGCAAACTGGCCGGCTAAGACGTGAAGGTGGATCATGGCAACTAAAACAATGTGTAATGCAGTGCATGTGTGTCTGGGTGTGTGGTTGTGGAAATGTAAAACGGTGGCCAGAGTTGTGCTCTGTTGTAGGTGGATTACAGACAGAAGGCAGCTGCTGCAGGACGTATTCCTACCAACTACTTGCGCCGGGAACTTGGTCCAACAGATACGGAAATTCTCACAAGTCGAATGATTGGTAGGAACTCGAGCACTTGGCTGTGCTTTCTAACTGTACTGATTTAGCTGTATTGTGACTGTCATTTTAGTGAATATTTCTGTAGCTTTCATGAAGAGCTCTGGATGTGATAAATGTCTGGATCTAAAACTGCCGGACATGATTTTGATGTATACCCTGTTGTTCAGCTGTTCATTGTTTTTAGTTTACGGTTAATTCAGCTTTGGCAATGGTTCGGTGTGATGTTTTAGACCGGTCACTACGGCCGCTGTTTCCGCCCAGTTTCTGTACAGACACTCAGCTGATGTGTAACTTGCTGGCAGTGGATGGGGTGCATGACCCCGGTGTCGCAAGCATTAATGCCGGTACGTCTGCTCAGTTGATGCTGTTAGCTTGTTTCTTTTGTATCTGTTTCTTTTTGTGTATTTCCAATGTGTTATGTAACTGCTTTTTCAGCATACAGACCAATGTTTCTAGAAAATCAAAGGTAGATTTGGCAAAACATTTTATTTGTTGTCGATGACATTTCAAGAAAATTGAAATGAACTTTTTTCGCAATCCATTCATTTGGACATTTTCCTATCAGAGTAGTGTTTTTATAGTTTTGTACAGTTTGTTATTAATCAACTTATATATATGCCTACTGTATTTAATTTTTTAACAAAATTAATATTTAAGTAACATTTTGAAGAACTTTGTAGTTTGTAGTTAGAAAGTTTTGCCATAGACTGTAGATGCAATGTCATGCCATCCTGCCCTCGAAATGCATGTGATTGAATCATTTTCTTTTCTATATCAGTTTTGTAGATAGGTATTTCGAAAGTGTACTGTGTGTACTGTTTTCAGCCTCCAGTGCATTGGCATTGTCAGATATACCTTGGAATGGACCAGTTGGTATGAGTTCAACTGTGATTTCTAGGCTTGCTCATCGTTGCAAAACTTGAATGTTTATAATTTTTCTATTAACTGTTAATAATGCCGCAAGTTTTGTGCAATTAAGTGAATTATTTGTTATGTTGGTTTTGCAGTGTTCAAGAAGTACATTATGGGTGAAAAAACACCCATTGACCCTTTTTGCACAAAGGTGGATCGGTTTTAGTAATTTAATTTTTCAAAATTTAACATGAACAGTAGAAAAAGTAAAATTTGCTACTTTCTTCAAAATATGTTGTCATATTACCTACAAAATTTGAATGTGCATTGTGCAGCTGTGTGAGTGTGATGTTTATTAAAATTGTTGCTTTTGTTGTTGTTATTATTGAATTCAATAACATGAATCTTACTGCAGGCAATTCTTTCTTTGTGTAGTGGGTGGTATATGATGTTTGCTAGCAAGCAAGCCATGCTGGCGTTATTGTGTTCAGGTGCAGTTCAAGTTGGTTACATTGACAACGAGGTTGTGATCAATCCTTCACGCAAAGACTTACATCACAGTCGGCTCAGTCTAATCGTCTCAGCAGCGGAACAGAAGAAAGTCGGTGAGTTCTGACTGATAATGCATTGGTTTGTTATGCTTGTTTTACGTTTGTTTATGTGTTCGTGCAGCAGGATCAGTAGATAGGCACATTAGGCAGCTGTAGCTTTATCCAGAATGCTGCACTTTGAAACATTTTTAAGTCAACGATTTGTACCGATCTTTGCTGTTGTTTGTTCGAAAATTGTAGCTTTCAGTGTGAGTCTTGTGCTACTATTATGTTGTGGCTAAAATTTTACGAACAGTACATTTATTTGTCCTTAAGTATTGTATTTTTGACTGAGCTATTTGCAAAAAAAATGTTCATCGATGTCTCAGAACTGGTAAATGCCAACTATTATCAAAGAGCGCTGTGTTTCTTAAGGATGCCAAATGCTGGCAATCTGTGTCATTATCTGTTGTTTTCATGTTGATGACTGCTGACTCATTCAGGGATCTGATGCTGTTGACTTAGCAATAGGAAGCTTAGGCTCATATCTTTAAATTCCCAGTCCAGCAGTAACAGAAGTCATCTTTGGAGATTTCAGGCATATAACTGAAGGTGAAAAGCTGAGAGTGGTGTCAATTGTGTATCTCAGTGATGCTGGAAGCTAGTGGTGATGACGTGTCTCAAGCAGACTTTCAGAAGTGCATCAAAGAAGGTGTGAAGCACACACAGTCAGTGGTTGATGCTATTAAACAGCTGCAGCAGGAATACGGCAAAGCCAAGCGTGAACTGACGGCACCACCTGATGGTCTGAATGCTGATGTTCTGCAGGTACTTACCAGGTAACAACTGCCATGAGCATTCAGTGATGGAATGAATAAATAAATGACAGGCAAAATGCAAATATCAGATACGTTCGTCAAGGAGTGACTGATCTTCTTACCATGTATGGTTGATAGGGTCTCAGAAAATAAGAAGCCCTGTTTATCAGTCTATCAGGGGATCAAAATCAGAAACACGTTAAACTAATAGCCGGCTACCTTGGCTACTGCAAGTTAAGTTAGATGGCTACCGGTAGCCACTACATTGTGCTACGGTAGCCGATGTAGCCAACTTGAATTAGGCTATGTTGGCTAGCTCGACACGGGCGTGGTCTATTGCAGCGTAATGGAAGAGTTAAATGGCGTGAAATGTAAATTGTTTTGACAGTTATTAGCAATTACTGAAAATTTTAATTTAGAAACGTTATATATATGCTCTGAAATGATAATGATCTTCTGTATAGCATAGTAATTGACGTAACTTCAAATCTATCTATTCAGTTTATCATGGAACCACCCATAGCTCATCAGTCATCACTAACCAAGTACCCGTCTAGAGACTGCCGGCGCCTCAGACTCAGCTTGCTGACATTGCGCACCTTACAAATTACTACCAGAATATTATTATATTCTAAGAAACACTGCCAGGATGTCATGGCAGCCGGCTACTGGTAGCCAGATACTTTTAGCTAGCCAGAGTTAGACCGAGTTATTCGTCTAACTGCAGCTGCTACTAGTTTAACGCGTCTTAGATAACTTTTTTTTCGCTATTTTGTTCCCAAATAATACATTTTCAGTGGTAAGATCTGAACACTGCAGCAATGAGATTTTCAGTCAGTTGAAGTTCTTCCTAGATTTTGTGGCTTTCATGTTCCTAAGTTTTTAAAGGAATATTTGTTACAGTATTTAGAAATGTGCACTAGTTTTGTGAGGCATCGTGAAAAATTATGATAAACCGAACGTTGTTTGTTGATGAGCTGCTTAAATCAAACTGTGACAACACACACAGATGCAAGCCATTTTGATGGCTGTTTTCTCAGAAAAACCCGGGTGCCGGTTAGCATCTTTTTTCATTGGTTTTCTTGGTTCTCTTTCTTTCCTCATTTCTTTTTAAGCATTTTCTTGGGATGGGACAGTCTAAAACAGTTTATTTTTTGTTTTTGGACACATTTTTCCAGGTCCTTTTTGCCATTATTTCTATGCATTTTCTTTGTTTTAGTTGTATTTCATTCAGTTAATGATAATTTATAAATTTATGTTTTTTTCTTTAGCTTGGTGTCAACACGAGTTCAGAATGTGTTTCTCGATCACTCTCATCACAAAGTATGTTGTCCTTTTGAATAAATTATTTTGCCCATAGTTGTCAGAATTTGTTTAGTTGTTTGATTATTTTTATTTACATATTTATCAGGTTTTAGTAAATTGATTATTAACTGTAAACATTCTTTGTTTTTTTGTCTCAAACAATTTTACTAGAAAATTATAAATTATAGGTTTGCTGTATTTACAGTTGATCATTTGTCTTGAAACTGTTGATGAATTGGTGCTGTAACAGATCTCTCGTGATAATGCCATACAAGAAATACGAGAAGACGTTCTTGCTAAAATGAAAGGTTTGCTGCTGGCTGCAACTGATACGTTTTTGCAGTTTCTGTAATTGTATATTCTTTGTTCTGTCACACATCAGGAAATGTCTGTTGTTCGAATGCTTTGCCAGTGTTGCCACATCCACATCATCCAGTGTGTGAAACTAAAACCTACTGCTAATGCAATGTTGCTGGCTTATCATTACACAACCCCGTCCCACCATCTGTTGTACAGATCATATTAGTGGTAGAAAAGGCTCAATCTATTTGCCGGCCAGATGTTGTGGAAGGCACCAGAGCCAGGCTTTTCACTTAGTGTTATCAGTTAGACTGCATGTGTGTGTTTAAATAACGAAACCAGCTGTTTGCTCAGTGAAGACCATAAGTCCTTTAGAAGTTTGTGCCACTGCAATTGCAGCAAGTTTATGATTACTAACTGCCATCCCTGATTTAACCAACATTGAGTGCTTATCAGGTTTAAATAATGATAGTAATAACATTTGTAGCTGATTTCTTATACAGGTTAATTTTTCAACATTTTTGACATTTTTAGTCAGGGTTCCCACGTCTCCGGGAAAGTCCTGCATTTTTTTCATGAAAATTCCAGGACCTGGAAAGTTACAAGTGGAAAACAAGCAGCAATAGTATATCACCCAGTTTATGTTGACCGTTGCTTACTTAAATACTGCATACAACAACAGTTCAAAAAATTTTTTGCTCGCTTAAATACTTTGGTTTTTTTTTGTTTTATTTTAACATCTGTGGGCTACGAAAAGGTGCTGAAAAATTTGTCATGGGGGTTCTGGAAAACCTGGATTTATTTGTCAGTAAAAGAGTGAGAACCCTGTTTAATAGTTTATCTTTAATGTGGTAATTGAAGAAATGGACTGTTGCAGAAAGTTATCCAGAGGTTGACATGTCGTTACTTTTTGATGCCTTCACTGCATTGACAAAGCAGAAATTCCGAGAATTGATATTTACAACAAACACCAGGTTAGACTTTGCTTCTTTCATACATTTCTTTAACTGGTGAATTAAGAAAACATGAATGTTGTCTGGATATGGAAGGTTTCTAGTGCTTGCATTGAAAGCTGCAGCAATATGTAAATGAAATTTGTTGATATCTATGGTTTTGCCTAACAAAAAATGGACGACATCACTTTTTGACCTTAAACATTGTTTTTTTTTCTGAAATCTTTTATTACTTTTATTAATGCCACTGAAGTTTTTTAATTATATACTTTAATTTTAATTCATGTTGTTTTCGAGGTTTATTTTCTCTTTAGTAGTTCAACAGGTGGCATTGCTGCATATGACAAATATTTTTTTGCTGTTTTCGAACTTTCCGTAATGTTTATAAGATCTCTGTTATGTGACACAGATGTGATGGTCGTCAGCTGACGGATCTGCGACCAATCAGCTGTGACGTAAACATGTTTGCACCACTTCACGGCTCGGCCGTTTTCCAGCGTGGACAGACCCAGGTCTTGTATCTGCACTGTATACGATGCTAACTCTAACTCTAAACCAAACTTTGGTCATACTAATCCCAACCCTAGTTAATCATCTGTGATGTAAAAATGTTTGTCTCCACTTCATGTTTTGGCTGTCTTCCAGCGCGGACAGATTCAGGTCTTTTATCTGCGCTGTTGTCACTAAAAAATGTAAACTGGTCTTGTTGTCTGCATGCTCTCTCCCAGCTTTGCAACCTTGATGTCAGTGGTCATCTCCACTTAAATCGGCCTTGAGCCGGCAGTAAGTGCAAACACAACTCAGCTATATGGGCGGTAGGCCACGCCTCTCCCACGTACTGCTGTTACATTCCCGGTGGTGAGATTGCTGCCATATTATACTCATTGGTGAACAGAAGCACGTGTGTGAACAACTCGCCTTAGGGTTGTTATCTGACAGTATACCAGCCAGGAGTTGAACCAGCAACCTTGCAATCACTAGTCTGACATGCTGCCACTTGACTACCAAGCCACACTGTTGTCGGGGTGGCAGAGAAATTGAACAAACTCTTATGTCGTATTTGCATCATAGAGCACAAGATGTCATCATAATTGAACACTGTGGTGACAGTATGCAGTGGCACACACAGAGCATATCAGAGGTTATGGAATAATGGCCGATGAAACGCTGTTTTGACATTTATATTTTTTGAGGACACACTGTGGTTGTTGTTAGATAAATAAGTTACGAAACAGCATCAATTTCTTAGTTTTCCAAATATAAAAAAACCCGAAATATACATTTTGTGGAGAATTTAATTTAGTTTAACACAGCCCTCATATTTGATGTTGTTAACTGTTTGCTTGATATTTTTTTAGGTTCTGGCAACAGTAACATTTGACTCACCAGACAGTGCAGCCAAAGTCGACACAATTTCAGCAATTGTCAGGTAATTATTACGTATGGCAGCAGATGTTTTTTTAAACACTATGCCACATTTTGTTTAGTCTATGCGACAACAGTTACCAGTTTGGTCATGTGGGGTTTTTAGTACACAGACATCGCGATGATTTTTTCTGGATTTTCACATCAATGATTTGCCAGAAAATTATGCTCAATTGCTGTAGCAGTATTTTACTGGCTGAATACTGTTGCAGACTTCAAGTCAACTTTGCCAAGGCTCTGAAGGCAATAGTTTATGTATATGCTGATTGAGTTATGTTGCTGCGCTTTGTTCACATCTGATACTTGCGTCATGTTGTAATTCTTTGCGTAAACATAATATTGAGCTAAACAGGTTTAATGGCATAAACTCAAGATTTTTCATAGTGGCTTGTGGCTCCGATAATTTTTGTTGTTTTCTGCATTTCCAATTTAGACACATGGAGCTTGTCTTATTTCTGAATGTTGTGTGTTTATTTTGTTAATTTTGTTCAACAGAAGTTTACTTTGCACATCACACTGTTTTGCATTTGTAACTTTCTTGTTGTTTTGTTGTTCTACAAGAGATGTATGAAATACTTATATTATTTTTATGTTGAAATGTGTTTGCTTTTTAGTGGCATTAAAGAGAAGAATTTCTTTCTGCATTATGAGGTAGCCAGCAGTGTTTTTTTGCACATAGATGTGCCATCTATTTCTGGTTCTTGTCCTGTGACTAACTGCCTACTTCAGTCATTTATCTGTTAATTGCTATGTGTAAGCAGACTTGGGGGTAGAATTTTTTTTTATTCTAGGGTGGGCATCATTTGTGCTGTCCATGTGACTAATTTGTCTATGTAGGGAGCCTCCGTGGCCTAACGTGGAGAAATGTGTTTATAATTTGTGTGCATGCGTAGCGTGTATTTCTGTTGTGCAGTTTCCGCCATATGCTACGAACGAGACCGGCCGACCAGGCCAGCTTGGTCGACGAGAGCTTGGTCATGGTATGCATGCAAATTATTGTTATTGTTATCATATTATTGCATGTTGTTATTATATTATTGTTATATTATTGTATATTATTGTTATATTATTGTATATTATTATTACTTCACTCTTTCTCTCTGACTTCTACTGTCATTGATCTGCTTTCGTCACACATTAGCCTTTTGTATTTTGTGGAATTTTGAAATTTTATTGTTGTTTGTTTCGTGAATCATGAGATGATACATTTCTGCTGGTTCTGCAAGTAATCCACATCTATTTTGTGAATAGTTAGACACATTGTGTCTCTGCCAGTGCTGGAAGTAATCTGTCCAATTTGTTTTAATAATAATAATAATAGATGATTAATATACATTATAGTATCTAGTATTTTGTCAGTCATGATACACATTGCGTGTGAGTCGTGAGACATGCATATATACATGCATACACACATAGGTGTATGCATGTTTCTGCGAGTATTGCATGTGGTCTGGTGCTGTGTACAGGTGCCCTGGCAGAGAAAGCATTGCATCCTGTCATCCCAACTGAATACCCGTTCACAATACGCCTAACAGCCGAAGTACTCGAGTCCAACGGTATGTATGTGAACTTTTCTTTGTCGGTGTAATGAGGCGTTGATGTGTGAAATATACACTAGGTGTCACTGTAGTCATTGTGGACTGTGCGCCTACCACCTGATCTACTTTTCTTGCTGTTATCTATGTTGTGTTCCTATTTTGAAATATTTTTTTAGTTATCTGTGCATTTCTGCCATGTGGCAGTTTTCATAACTCAGCAAATGGCTCTAGTATTAGCTGCCTGTTTTTTGCTGTTTTATTTTTCGTCATTGTATGTTGTAATGTTATTCAATAGTCTGCTAATATTTCCGGTTCACTCTGTAGCTGCATATTGTTTCAGGGTCATCCTCAATGGCTTCGGCCTGTGCCGGCAGCTTGGCTCTGCTCGATGCAGGTAAACTTATAGCCTTAGCATCTGGAAATATATCATGAAAACTTCTCACTGAAACCAGCAGGATTCTGTTATGCGCATCCCATATGTGTTAGCTGTAACTTCTGTTTATGCTGCTTTTGTTCTTGTGACCTGTTTACTTCCACATAATTTTTTATATCACCATGCTAATTTTTGTTTATTCTCAAGTACATTTGTGTAAGGGCACACTATTTATCAGAAATCCAACCCACCAAATTTTTTGGCACTTAATCAGTCTGCTGTAAGTTGCATATATTAACTAACTTCTAATAAATGAACATGAGGAGGATGACCATCTGTTCTGTGTGTTATCTGGATATACCAATCACTACACACCTGTTGTGTTTATTTACAGGTGTACCAATCAGCTCACCTGTTGCTGGTGTGGCCATTGGCCTGGTCACTTGTTGTGATTCGGAGATGGGTGAAATCACTGACCATCGAGTTCTCACTGATATATTGGTTGGTAAACATTTGCTGTTAGTGTTTTTACTGTTTGGAGTGGCCAGTGTTGATGTGATCTTGTCTTGTCTTGTCTTTGTAGGTGCATTATTTCATCAGTATTTTGACCAGGCTGACCTCACCTGAGCACAAACTCCATGGCTTTTTCCAGACATTTCCAGGCTTTCCGCACGCTGACACTGCTGTTTGATCATTGTTACTTGAATCATCAGTGTTAACGCAGTTTTTGTTTTCTATTCTTTTAGAGAATTCTGTTATATTATATCCTCAGTGATTTCATGTGATTGCTTGAGCGACTGGCTAGACTCTGGTCTGCTGCGGGTCTTGTATGGATGGATGTATTGGATGAATTTAAATTGAAGTCTTTTAAATGCTCAAGTTCTAATATACTACTGGCTGGTGTACAGGGCATTGAGGATTATATGGGAGATATGGACTTCAAGATGGCTGGCACCAGACATGGAGTCACAGCATTACAGGTGCTCAGACTGGATTTATATCATCAGTGAAATTACTTGTCTAATTTTTTTAACGTTATTCAGCAAAACCAAATCCACTGCTATCTTTCAGACTGATTTCTTGGCAGGACATGAATGGGCTGTTCAAACATTTCAGACAGTAGCTTTCATGGGTCTCATGTGGTGATGTAAGTAGCTTTGTGTTTCGTTTTAATAGTTTTGGAGCTTAATAATATTATATCATTATTCATCTCATTTAACTCAGTCAGTAAGTGTTAGACCACTTTGCATGCATCCAGCCACTAAAAAACGGTCAATTTCCACCAAAGTTTTCTCTTCAGAAATAGACAGATGCAACACCATGAGTGCAGCTGTGTAGGAGTTTTAAAAATATTGTTTCTAGTTTTTGTCAGTGATATTTACAGAATGTCGAATAGTTTCCTTGCAACTCACAATGCCCAGAGTGGGAGTGATAGGGTATTAGTGTATTAATGAGTGTGCTGTCTGTAGGCTGACATCAAGGTGCCTGGTCTTCCTCTTGCCATTGTCATGCAAGCTGTCCAGCAAGCCTTCGGTTTGTAATTAGTTTCTAGTTTTACAGTTCAAATTTTTTTCTGTTGATTTCTTCGATGTTCAGATAACATTTGGCTAGGTGACACTAAGGGTGTCCAGTCAGCAAAGGCTTTCACTCCAACGATTCCAGATATTCCACTTACGGAGGCTGCAGTCTTATCTAGACTAAATCGTGAAAAATTGGCCATGATTTAAACAAGTCACAAGTCTGGAAGCAGCATTCTTATTGCTGCCTTACGTGAACTGTAGTTAGTTTGGAATTTGTGTGCTGAGTACTGTACTGATTATATGTGGTGACTGTCTGTTACAGTTTGTTGGCATTTTTCTAGTTTATCTCTTTCTGACTGTCTGTTTTTGTACCTAAATTAAGTGATTAATTAATTGCTTAAATCTGGGCATTGAGTGGAAGAACAAAAGTTGTTGTTGCCGTGTTTGTTTCAGGGCTCTTGCGGGCCTTGAAAGTCCTTGAATTTGATTTTCTAGAACTGCAGGCAGTAGACCAATGGCTTACTGACAAGCTGTTGCAGCTCAGCAACTGTTAAATCGCAAACGTACTGCCCTTGTAAATAGTGTAAATAGCGACTGACATTGACATTGTGCTATTGACATTCTGAAGTCTGTCCGTAGTAATTTTATGTGGTGACAATTATTGATGCATTTGGTAAATTTTTCTGATAATGCCAGTTTTTGATTAATGCTTGAAGGTGTTAAATTGTCGAATGTAAACAGAACCTGCTTATGTGTGCTTGTAAAAGTGCTGGTTTAATTTAATTCAGTTCTCGTTATATATCCTTTGCATGGTCCTTGAAAGTCCTTAAATTTGATTTTGACAAATGGGCAAGAACCACATAGTTTGTTGCCTGACTACATTTGGTGTTGTGTGAAAGATAAAGCTATTATTGAACCCATTTGTAAGCCGGCCTGACAGGCCTACAATTCCAAGTGATTACAGGACTGCCATCTTGTCTCGTATCCTGGAACAAAGAGTAGTCAGAGATAACATTTATCCAGCTCTTGAGCGCCCGCCCAACCAACTTGATCTCAGTGATCAGTTCGCCTTTCGACCTCAGGGCTCCACTACTGCTGCTCTTATAGTTCTTCTTCATACCTTAACCTCCATGTTGAGCACTGACAAATATGTTACTGTCTATTCTCTCAACTTTTCTAAGGCGCAACTATGCTTAACTTGATCTTCCAGATTTTATTTGCAACTGGATTGAGGCCTTCTTTCATAATCGGTCACACTGCACGCAGATTGCAAGTATTGTACAGTGAGATTCAACATGTTGAAGGCTGGGCTGGCAAGTATAACCTTAAACTCAATCATAAAAAATCCTGCGAAATTCTTTTCGTTAGACCGAGCTGCAACCGACACATTGATGTTCCTCCACCTGCTGTTAATGGAATCGACAAGGTGCAGCATATAACAGCTTTGGGTGTGACATTATCCCATAACTTCTCCATGACTAAACATATTGATACCGTCATGGCAGGCTGTGCACGTGCTCTCTACGGTCTTTGAACCCTATGTGCTCATGGTATGCCTCAGGCCTGTCTGCAGTTAAGTCTTACGATCAACTGCTCTCGCTAAATTGCTCTATGCCTCCCCGCTTGGTGGGGCTTTGCTAATGTTTGTGACAAGAATAGACTGGAGGATTTTCTCATACAAGCTGGCAAGTCAGGCTATTATACCTGGTACCGACTGATGAACATTATTGTTCCACTCTATCAAGTAGATTCCTACTCATCCCCTTCGTTGACTGTTACCACCCGAGCGCAGTACACCATATTGCACATATCCCCGTCCACATAAGTACGAACTTTGCTCTAAAATCAACATTATGGCAGTTTTATTTATCGTGTATTATACAAACATTTGTGAGTTGTTGTGCATTGTGTTTAACAGCAGTGTGTCTGTTGATTGCTTTAATTAATAAAGACTATCGTCATCATCATTAATGTATTGTTCTAATGGTCACTTGCATGTCATTGTGTCAGATGCTAAAGCTCGGATCATTGACATAATGAATGAAACACTGAGTTTGCCACGAACTGATCTCAAGGAGAATCGACCGATCATTGAGAAGCTTGAAGTGCCAGTTCTAAAGCGGTCAAGGTTCCTTGGCGTGGGTGGATTGAACCTGAAGAAGCTGATGGCCGACACAGGTGAAATGTTGTCATGCTAATTATCTTTCAGTGTGCTTGTCTCTACATCATTGTGTGTAATTAGTTACCTCAGCTGAAGAAAGAGCTTATGTTTTTGTCTCTCCATTTATCTGTTATTTTCAGCTACATTTCACAAACGTATTTCAATTTGTTTCGATGAAAATGTCTTCAAGGAGCATTGTGTAACCATTAATAGATTTCGGAGGTTATCTCTGCATCCAGAAATTTTTAAGTGATGCATAATTCTAGCAGCTGTGTTAAGTCTGTTGTGTTTGCCTGGTGACAACAGTATTTCAGCAGAGCTTTGAGATTCCTGATCATTTATTAGTTTTCAATAAGAATTGGCCAGTCTAGCGGTCACTGTTTGTGCATGGTGGCTGATAGGTTTCTCTGTTAAATTAGTTTCCCATTGTTTGAATGCAGCAATGTCCATCTGTTGCTAGGTGTGACTGTAAGTCCACTTGATGAAACTACGTATCAGATCTTTGCACCGAGTCAACTGGCGATGGATGAAGCAAAGGAAATCATCGACGAACTGCTCTCTGAAGAGGTTCATTTTACTGTAGTCATTTTAATGTTTGCTGTATCAACTGTGTAAAATATCAGCACAAATAGACTTGTAACATAACATAACATAACATATTTATTTGACTCAGGTCACAAGTACCCATAGAAAAGACAATAACATAAACGAAGCAAACTAAGAGAGACTAAAACTACTGTACATTTGATAGTTAAAAAAGGAAAAGAAGAAATCTAAACACTGCCATCAGGCAAATAAGCCCTAGGACAAACACAACGTATGTGTGCGACCAATGAGTTGCAATTAACAGTAACTGCTGCAGTCTTTTGAAGCAATTACAAGTTTATTTGTGCTTATATTTTATGCAATTGATACAGCAAACGTTAAAATGACTAGTCTTTTGAAGCTGTTAGTGACAGGAATGGCACCTGACAGCAGCTATCCTTCCTCGCAGCACTCAACGTAATCTGCAGTAACTCTGCTTGTTCATAAAGCAGTTAAACACAAGTAAAACCTAGCAGCAATATTATTAAATAGCAGTCGTAGTAGGGAGTTATAAAATAATTGTGCTGTTAGTCAGTTACAACAAATTTAAACCACAATTTGGTGATGTTAGGAAGAGTGCAGCCAAAGTGCTCCCGAGCACTAAATTGCTTTTAGATGAAGGGACAGTTTGCTAGGGGCACTAGTCCAAGCAGCTCCAGGGTTAGGGTTAGGCACAGACAGTTTGAGAAGTTTTCTTTAAGAAATAGTCAGTGATGTTGTAGCACTTACGTCTGTCAGTGACATTGTGTTGCATGTGTTGATTAGAGAGAACCTGAACTCGAATTCGGAGCCATTTACCATGCAAAAATTGTCGAAATAAGGCAAGTTCATCTGTGTGGATTTTTCATAATTTTCATTACTTTGGTTGCAACTAGTAAACTGATGAGTACCGTTAACCAAGCATGTATGACAAGTATTATAATAAATAAAACTTCATAGTGCTTTAACGCTGTTGAATAGATAATAGTAAGTTAATTCTTTGGAGGCATATTTGTAGCACTAGCTGCCATTCCCAATAAACTGCATTATTCTACCAGTAGTCATTTGTACCGCCACCATGCCATTGCATGTCGTCTGTCTGCCTATCTGTCTGTGTGTTTTGTCCATCCATGACGTTGATGTACACTGATCATGCAAGTTGGGCTACCGGTACCTCAAATTTAAATACACAAATGGGCTAATTAGCCCAGTATCACAGGTCAAAGATTCATTGACATCGATGGATCGTATGATTGAAATGTGCGTTTTCTTAGAGCTGTCAAAGCGTTAATTTTTTTTCATGCATTAACGCACTGCGTTAATTTTTTAAACGCATTAATTAGCATGTTATTGACGCACCCAGGCCCATCGAGAAGGAGAGTAGCGAGTTAAGTTATTCCGGGCCCTGTGACGTTTCGGGCGCCCGCCTGTAGAACATAGAAAGTGGGAAACACATTTTAAACGTATAATCAACAATAACTGCTGTCATAGCTAGCATAGAAATCTATTAGCCTGTCGTCGAAATAATTATTTATTCACAGTAGTGATGGAATGGCAACTACAGTATAGCTACTTGAATTCATTCGATTGTCAAATAACCACAGTTTAATGGAATACTGTAACTTTTGCTTCACTGAATTTAGTAAATTAACATAAATTATTAATTTTTTTAACACGCATTAATTAATGCGTTAATTTGACAGCTCTAGTGTTTTTGCAACTGTCTGTAACAGAGATTATGGAGTTATGGTACAGCTGTATCCAACAATGACTCCAACGCTAGTACACAATACACAACTTGACCAACGAAAGGTATTTTGCCAACTACATTTATGATGACAATTGATTCTTAATTGAACATACATGTTAGTGATTAATTTTTGCACTGTGTGTGTTACGTTAGTAAGGTGTTTGATACCATAATTAATATTTTGCAGATACTTTCAGTCATTGCTGTGCCGGCCCTTACATTTTACCCACTGACGTATGCTGCTGACTGCTTTGTGTAGCAGAAGAAAAAGAAGAAGAAATTTATTCGGCTCAAACACAAATTTTGCATTGAGTTATAACAAAACAGATGACAACTAGCGTCATCAATCATTATTGCAAATTTTTCCACTTGGTAAAATATTGCCCTCGGTCTTTGACCTCGAGCAACATTTTACACACTTCGGAGAGAAATTTTCATTAATGACCTCGACGCCAGTCACTATTTGTATATTGTCAAACTTTGTGAGGCAAGGTGGTTAATAGTGCCACTTACTTTCCAGCAGTCTGCGCTGTTGCAGTTTAAAGGTGTACATGGAGCGACAACAATGAAATCAACTGAAATGAAAGCCACGCACTCCGGCTTTCATCTCATTTCAATTCATTTCATTTCATTTCTGTCGCTCTGTACACACCTTTGACTAAAGCAGTCATCGGTGTGTTTGTGTCTGTGTATGCCCAGGTCAGTCATGCAAGTGTGCTTGGGTTTTCCGTTGGACAAGACATCTCCGTCAAGTATTTCGGGCGAGACCCGGTGTCTGGGAACATGAGACTGTCACGCAAAGCCATATATTCTGCAGCAAGTGCTGCTGTTAAATCTCTCTATGGCAGTAATTCTTAACAGCAGTATACTCGTTATGTGTGATGTTGCGTTATAGCTACATTGCTAAGCCTAGAAATTACTACTGTTGTATCTCCAACACACACATAATGGGTACATAGTTATGGTCATTGCAGCTTCTTTGTTGCCGTTCTGATAGAGAACTCGTTGCTGTTCGAGTCCATGCACTCGCTTTAATCACTTCCTTAAAACTGACCTTTTGCATTACAACCCAGCATGTAATAACGTAGCAGCCTAACTGCAATGTTTGGTTCTGCTTGTCCAGGCTCGTTCATTTGCTGTGTTCTATTACATACGGTATTTAGCTATTTCACACCTTCATCTGTTTTGTGACAGTTGCAAATGTCCATTGTGTATTGTATTGTACGAATTTTACACCTTAGATACATTTTTTATCGCCTAACAGGAAAGTGATAGGTATACCAGTTCATGCCTATGTTATTCCCCTATAACCTCATGTGTAGTTAGTGTATGCATATTGGTGTAGACAGCCTATGTGGCATACCAGAAGTATGTTATGCCTAAAATTTTCGCATCTGCAACTTGTTCAGAATCGACCTCACAAAGACAAGCTCAGGGTTTTTATTTCACCCATATACACACTGATACTCAAAATGCATTTGTTCCTATTTTTCTCTCATAACCAGTGATGTAAATAAGACTTTTTTCAAGACCAAGACTTTCCAAGATCTACAACTACTGAACTGCAGTTGAAATATTTAATACTAACTGATAGCAAAAAGTGTAGAAATTCTCGGGACTTTTGTCAAGAACAAGAACAAGACATTTTTTGTCCTTGAGGTGCCTCGAGACCAAGACTTTGGTCTTAAGGACTACATCACTGGTTGTAACATTAAAATGTCACTGAGTACTCGAATTAAGAGTGGAAAATTGTGCATACATTGTGTATGCCATGCTGTGGCAGCTTAAGAAAATTCTGTGAACTGAAATTGAGCTGAGTAATCCACACAAGTTTTTAAATCACAACTAGGGTTGTTGAAAGATTTAAATCACAACTCGGAATGCTGAAAGATTACCTGGATTATAGTGCATGCAGGGTTTTCTGACTGTTGGCTGAATTTTATAACACTACTTACTATCGTGTCCAAGTCCACTGACTCCAAACTTGTTGGAATCGATAACATCAATAAAACAGCGTTCGACTAATAAAACAATCAACATGATAAGCTGTCACAAGACTGCCCAGTGCAAAGAAGATCTATACATGTATAAAAGAAATGCCAAATTTATATAAATCCTTTTTAATCGATGACACATAACAGAGTGGTGCAGTTAGTTTGACACCTCCTGAAAAACCGGATCTTGTTTAGTGCCTTCTTGCAATAGTTTCTGTCGTATTGCTGTTTCTGCCTGCTGTCGATGTTCTCTGGCTTTTGCCATCTGATATTTACAGAATGCCCTGTACGTAAGCATTACACAAGATTATCAGTACACACTACACACTTACACAGCCATCATTTCAGAGCACGGCTTGAAATTTGGTCCGAAAAGACTTCGGTTTTTAAAGTTTTTTTAAATAACTAAAAACCTCATAAGTGCAATTTTTAGGATTTTTGTTTGTGTGAAATTTATTACGTATCATTGTTTATTTCATAATTTAATCGTGATTTCTGATTACTTTATCTTGCTGTAACTTAAGAAAACAAGGTGATGACGTAAGATGTTTTTCCTGGGTCGTAATTTTGTGTATGGGGTTCCCGGTTCATTGGACACCAAACCAGAAAAGCCTAAAAAACGTTCAAAAAACCTTAAAAAGCTAAAAAAAAATTCTTTAGAAACCTAGGTTTTTGTTTCAGAGATACACGTTTATGGTACTGTTTGGATGTTACTGCACCACTGAAGTCTTTCTTTTAGCACATACTGGCGCTTTACAAGTCAGATTATTATTATTTATTATAAAAGTCATGCTCAAACATTGTCAAAAAGCATTTCTGAATATAATATCTGGCCTGAAGAAAATGGCCTGTCAAATAAAAACCGGAGTTATGCTAAATCAATGACGGAAAAATAATAAAATAAAAATACATGCCACGAAGACATAGTGGTGACTATATATGACCCAAATCCAAAGTGAGTTGCAGCAGTCACTTTACCTGCGCAACAGCAAAAACAAAACCTGTGCAGCGTCCAGTGAAATAAATGATGTTCATAGAAATAAATGCAGAAGAATTTCACGCACAGAAATGTAAAATTGTTGCATTCAAAATATGACAAATCTGGGCATCTGAGTATCTTGCTAATGACATCAGTGCAAACAGTCTAGTCTGAAAGATGAGAGATGTACGAAGGAGGTCTGGTTTTTCCATGCACATTTGATGGCCGATCAAATTGATCTCCGATCAACTTCGGTATTTGATCTGAGATCATCTCAATAACCGTTTTTCCATCGCCAATTAGCGACTAATCGTCCATCAAATCTCCCATCAAGTTGATGGCCGAATATTGGCGGATCAAGTCAGATAATTGACGATT
>Ga0056128_1000838_pt1 | contig 30946 bp, 22 predicted proteins | sample WorMetLIZISLAND2_FD_71113 | JGI IMG/M metagenome (GOLD analysis project Ga0056128, IMG submission 71113) | Marine gutless worms symbiont microbial communities from Max Planck institute for Marine Microbiology, Germany - Olavius geniculatus... ...
GCTTACTTACTTATTCGCAGTAGTGCCTTGTGACGTCATTGTTACGTCATATTGTGTTTATTTACTTTGTTTACCAGTAATAATTTTTTAGAATAAATCGTTTGATATGGGCAGAATAACGAAGGATGATCGCTGTTCGATCATGGGCTTACGAACTGAGAACTGTTTTGCTAGGTAATGTGGTCACACAATAAAGGTGCGGTGGGTGGAAGAACTTCTCGTTTACGCGCCATAAATTTCTGCTTGTAACAGTGAAAAAATGGTTAAAATCGGTGCTGAATTACCGAAGTTATCCCAAAAATAAAACTGGGTATCCGTTTTTTGGACCACCCTGTACACTGACTTTGTTGAGGACTTTGGTGAGAGCGGTAGTCTTGTCCATGATGTGTTCGTGCGGATGGAAGACGTGACCCCAGACGACCCGGTAATTGGTCACCACCGATCGCGGCTCGGCCGGCGACCAACTCAGGGTGGCCGTGATGTTAGAACTACGAATGACGAAACTGTGTCTCAAGTCGCCGGGCTCGTCCGGGATACGAGCCGCTGAACAGCACAGATAGCATACAAATCATAAGTCATAAGAAAAGCGTTCAGAAATTGGCTGTGTTGAAACTGCAAAAATGTTAGGGAGCACCTATTCAGTGGCGTAACTTCGTCGTCGGGCAACATAAGGCATGGCGCCCCCCTCCCCGGCCACCGTTTGTACAAAATTTGTTAACAGCCTATGTATTCTACACACGGTGTTTTATAAAAAGCATTCTTCTTTTTTCATAATCAGTTGAATGATGATCTGGCTCCCACAGTGGGGTCCCCCAGCCGAAATTTTAGCCTTAAAAGACGACATCTGATGGTAACAATTTTAAAGATTTTCCTGAGTATTTAACTCAGTATTTGACAATACTTTGCACCAAAGATGCAATAATTTTTAACTGACTAGGTTACAGCTTTTCCGCCTAAAATCAGTCATATTTGACTACTTCTTTGCTAAAATGCTACATGCACATGAACACAAAATTCTTACTACACAATAGCTATTTTCTACTGCACATTTTGCATCAAAAAACACACAGTTTTTAACCCTGCTTGATAATAAACTTTAACTGGTTTACAGATAAAAATGTTTATCGTGGTTTATTCAAAATAATAAACAAAATAAAACAAAAAAGTTAACCCTTTGCTCAAATTTTGAAAAGGATCATGTGCGCATTGTTTCTATAAGCATGCATATCAAATTTGAAGTCCATATCTTTTACTGTTTCGGAGATACTGACATTTAACGCTGAAAAATTTCGAGGTCCTATGACCTTGGCCACGTACTCCTGTCGAAAAAAAATTAAGGGGCCATGTTCGGACTGTCCCTGGGAAAAGCATGCGAAATTTGAGGTTCATAGCTGTAACTGTTTTGAAGCTATCTATAGGTCGCAATTTAATGACGTCATCGTCATTGTGACGTCACGTTTACGCCACTGTGCACAGACAGAACGACAGACAGAACCTCAGAATAAAGTGAAAACATTTTATCCGCCAAGTTCATTGCATTATACTTGGCGGGGTTTGTCAAAAATTGAGAACAAGATGGCTCAGCGCTTACGATACGATACGAGATCGAAAGGTCCACGGTTCAATTCCCACCCGGTGCACTACCGGGTAACAAATGTGGGCAAGTTGTTCACACCTACCTTCCAGTGTAGGTGCAATTGTCTAGTGGTTAGTGTCGACTCGTAACTTTCAGGTTGCGGTTCGATTCTTACTGTCGTCATTTACAAGCAACTTTGAGCAAGTTGCTAACCTGCTGTGTGCTCAGGCCAACTCAGCCTCCTGCCCTCTGTGGGATGAGAAATGAGTAGTAGCTTACGGGCTACGGGGTGAAGGCCTAATGTGGCTGATTGGGGCGGTAGCATGTCTGCTAGCTGCAAACCGCAAGTCTAACTAGAAAAGCAGTCGTAGCCCTCACACCTCCGCCAAGGGCTTGTAATGTAGATTTCACCTACGCGTTTCAAACTATAGTTGCATTTTCCACAGTGACCTAGTTCTACGTGACCTAAAAACCGTCATTGGATAGGCCTACACTGCCGATTTGCAGCGGTTCCGCTTATGCCCCCTTTAACACAATGGTAACGAAAATTTCAAAGTGATCCAGTATCCAGGATTGCTGCCAGATTGCCCCCAAAATTGAATCACTTGTAGCTTATGCCATGCCCGACATACCCTCAAAATTTCAGAAAGATCCGTCCATAACTTTTTGAGTTATCTTGCTAACACACACACAGACAGACAGACAAACAAAAACCGGCAAAAACATAACCTCCTTGGCGGAGGTAATAATTGTTCGCTGATGCGGGCAATGGATGGCCGCATAGTGCACTGCGGTATCATTAGCTCATGCCAATCAGCTGCCACTTCAAAGATTGTTAACCGCTTCTGGTCTTGAGTCTGTCTCATGTAAGAAGCGCTATATAGCAAGTGCTGGACTTCACCTTTACCTCCTTTAGCAGTACGATACTGTTTCAAAAATAGTCTTGGAATCTGACGCCCCTATAGTGCCCCTCTGGTGCCCCTTTTGAGTCGGCGCCCGGAAGCAACGCATCCATTTGCTTCACGTAGTTACGCCACTGCGCCTATTAACTTTTATGTTAGTAATAAACACGATTGCAATCGAAAAAAACCCTGAGGATTTTTCAATATTATGCCCAAGTTTTTATTGTTTTCTTGACTCATATATTTACAAATAGAGAAAAAGGCAATTTCATGCTAGTCGCTACGACCGCGTTTACAGTATAAGTTTTAGATTAAAGTGTTAACTTAAAATGACTATACGTTTGTCACTGACCATTATGCGGGCAGTCGGGAGTAGAGTCGCCTACGACAATGACATCATGGCAGGAAGGAGTGGATATCGTGAAGTGAGTCATTGCACCGCGAATACCTTGATTGCTGACTGACTGAACTCGGACCAGGTAGCGACAGTCGAACCGCAGATCGTAGATCACGAAGTAGTTTTCCTGAATCAGCAATAGTCGGTCGGCAGAATTATGCTACTAGACATTTCTGTGAGTAGAAACGCATAAAAGCACGAAGGAGCAAATTTTCATCAATCATCAAGAAATGTTAGAAACAGAGTTAAATAGGCTTATACAATAATAAAACAGCAGCAAAGAACAAATAAATTACGAGATAATCTTAAGTTTCAGAAGCTACGCCGCGGATATGAAGCGTGTGTGGCCATGCATGGTCATAGCACTTTTCGTACGGCACAGAAAAATTGTTCTCAAAATTCTCAACAATCTAATGCTTTTCTACACCAAAAAACACGTTCCGTGCTGCGCTTTTAAATTATTTTGTCACAAAATAGCTTCAAATGCAATGCGGTAAATATTTTGCTTCTACGAACCGTTGCCCAACAGAAGCTTCTTAGACTTATGCCAGTGATTCCCCCAATACGTGGCCATATTTTGAAGCGCGCCGTCGTAGCCCTATCTGCCTCAGTCTACCACCGTCAACAAACAAACCTGTGTGCTGCCGGAGACGACTTTTGAGAGTCCGTCGTCAGCCATGCTGTCGGCAATACACGCTTCCGGCGACCAAAATACAAAAATACGATCGATCTCCGGACTATGAGCATCACCTGTCATTGACAGAAACAAAACTGCGTGTTTACTGAGTTCACTCATTTAACTGATATTCAGTTTTTAATTTATCAGTTGTGTATTATGTAACATTTTTCCTTTTTTTGTATCTCCTGTACGATGACATAATAAATATATATAGTCTACAGGCCTAAATTAATGCGTTCAATCCATCAGCAGCAACAGTATTAAAGTATAAAATCTCACGACTGCAACTTGAACAACGGAAGCTGGATCTGCTTTTATCATATTTCAGTAAAATAAGCGAAAGTAAATAAACATTAAAAAAATTCTAAGTCCCTACAAATTACTTACATTGGTTCAAATCTGTCGCCTAGAATTATTACTCTGACATCGTCCGAGTCGTCACAAGTTACAATTTTTACAAACCGTGTGCAGATGCCCAGGAGACGTTCGCCTTGAGTTCGCCGTTGTGGAAGACTGGTGTGTCAGCGGTGACGTCGGCCGGTGCGGACGGCGTCGGCAGAGATCGAACGCTGTTCGTCGGCGTCGGTCGTCTACCGCCAGAGCCGCTTCCTCGGTCTGCGCAAAAACAAAACAACGCCATCAATAATAACGCCATCAATAACGAACTCATGAAACGCGCGCGAATATTCTCGTCATTTGTTTTTTTTCCAAAATATACGCCGTTTCTTTAGTCTAAGTTTTGCCTGGTGTCAATAGATAAGCAACTACAATAAATACATTTACCAAAAATGATTTTTTTTCTGATTTTCACATTTTGCAAATGGTTAGCCCGAAATGCTAGATCCGCTAATGTAACAACTTTAATAAAAGAAGAGCACTATTTTTTCTTCCGTCAGTGATCACACAAATTTTCCATCAATATCTGCGTTCGTCCGTCCAGACAAAACATCCCGTTGCATGTTGCTGCTATTAGGCCAGAAAGAAGCGCGCGTGCAAACATATGCTTTACATCTCCAGGCTGCTAGCAAAAGAAAAGTCCTTTCAACAACTTGATATTTTTGTACGATGTGCTGTTGTATTCTGCCCTACTGGCAGATTTTCGTTTGACATCGATATCATCTTGCCCGCTCCTGTGCCAGCTCCTTGAATTGTGAATAATCCATGTCCTGGACGTTTGTCTCCAGTAGCCAACTCAGTAGCATTTCTTTTGGTCTTCCTCTTCCCTTCTTCCCTGGCAGTCGACCTTCCAACACGGTTCTCACCAAAGAACCATGACGTAGAACATGTCCCAACCATCCTTTCTGTTTATTCCTCAGTGCGTCTATGAGTTCCCTTCTTGCTTCAACTGTTCTTAGTACTTAGTACTTCATCATTCTTTTTGTGCTCCGTCCAAGATACGTTTAATATGCGACACCAAATCCACATTTCATATGCTTCAATCCTTTTTATGACACTCTTTTGCAATATCCATGTCAAATCGTACGATAATTTTAAAAAATCTTACTTTGATGTCACAGCGTTCGCGTTGTTTTAATTATGTTTTAATCCAAATGCATTAAAATAGACCAATACAGCCCTGCATAAAAGCTGTAATCTTTAGATAGAGAGAGTTTTTTTCCTCATTGCTTATTATGCGGACTTTCTGATAGACCGCATTATGGGTCTTACCCGTCCGTTTGTCCGTCTGTCCGTCTGCCTGTCTCGTACCGGCTCCTATCTCAAAAACAAAAAAACATAGAAAAAATTAGTGTTAGGGTTTCATATGGTAAGGATAACTGGTGTGCCGTTTTTAGCGCAAAAGGTCAAAGGTTAAGGTTGTTTAATGCACTGTATAGCTACACGGGCGGCCGCATAAATGTCGACACTGGGCCGACATATTTTTCTAGTTTCTGAGGCAGTTAAGCATCGTTGAAGCAGTGGTGAATACTGACGTCGTCGGAATTCGTCGCGATGCGGTAGCGGGTAAGTCGTCACGTAGATGCTGGCTTTGTCGCTCTTGAGCCGCGAATCGCCGTAATGGCAGATTGCTTGAACCTGAAACATTCAACCATCCAGCAAGCTCAATACCGTAGCTAACTTACACAGTATGCAGTACGACACTAGCCTACAGACTATCGTATTTCGTTGTCTCTTCGAAGAAGCAAGGCCAAAACAGCGCCAGCGAATCAAACCCAACTTTGTTTTATTCATGTTCTAGGTTTTTACGCTATTGTTTAGACACCATTTCAGTGCACGTCAACGGTCAAATTGCATCGATCTTTTAATTTCTTCTCAATACGATGCAAAAATTCCTTATTTTATTATTTAAAAAACGCGTACGCAGTACATGCAAAAAGTTATTTTTCTGGATAATTAACTCCGAAAAGAAAATAGTTCACCTGAACGAAATACGTGGTGTCCGGTTCGAGATCAGGAATGCGGAAGACATTCTGGTCGCCTGGAACAAGTTGCCGGAACTCTCTGAGCGGCGCCAGGGCAGTCGACTGTGAGCGCGGGGAACTGCGAGGCTTTTTCGTCCAGAACAACTGACGACATATACGGCAAAATACTCGACAGTCAGCATCAAAAATATTACTAGAACAGCTGAAATAATGTCAGTGCGCACAACTGGCTGTCATTTTCTGGATCTTTTTGGCTATACACGCCGGTTGCCCGATACAAAGCCAGAGGGGTCGTAGATCTGAAAAAAAGAAAGAAAAAAGTTGTAACTTTTCGACAGACAGCTGCAAATTGCCGACAGAGGATATTATGGCTGCTTGAAAAAAAATTTCAATTTTGCCTGTAAATTTCTTTAATTTTAGCCTGAAATTTTCTATTTTTGAACAAAAATTTCTAAACATAAGAACAAAAAACCGGACGTCCTTTTTGACGTCCAACCGACAACATCAACCAATACACCGATGAGAGGAGAGCAAAAATAGAATCATTTCAGTGCCATTTCAAATTGAATAAGTTTAGCTCTCTAAGCAATTCTTTGGCACATTTTCAAAAAAATAGGTCATTTTCTGTATAGGCCTACTAATAGAATAATCATTAGAACGTGATAATTTGATTCTTGTAATGAGTTTCACGTTGATTACTGCGAGCCTTGCCGGCATGGTTATGCTGACTGAGAGAGGATGAAGTAACAGCAACTTTTATGTTTTCTATTCTCTGACAATGAGTAATAGATTCAGTTGATGACATATGACAAAGTATTCGACAGTCGTCATCACAGAGCTGTGTATTCATAGTACCAGTCGTTACTTCTTTTTGTCTATTTATTCTAGTTTCTGCACAGCCTTGCATTTGACTGTATGTGCTGCTATAGTTTGTAGCCTGCTTTTATTTTGCGTTTTCATATTTTGTACTCACTGCAAAACTTGGCTGATATAATATTATCAGATACTGTTGTAAACTTGCTAGTAAGACGTGAAGAATATGAAGTTCTAGCAGATATGAGTAAAGATGGGATGATTAAGCAGAACTGATGCGAGAGCGTTGCTTGCCTTGTACCGGGAGACGGGAAGATCGGAGTGACCCGGCGGAAACCAATGCAAAGTGACAGCTACTTTGTCACCCATGATCAGAGTGTCGCCCTCTGTCACGTTCGTCGGTGGTCCCGGCTTGCGAGGCTCTGCATATACACGAGATAAACACACATAGACTCACTCCACAGACTTCTTTATTTACAATAATAATTTTAGACCACGATTACCATGCCTATTGTTTTCATAACGAACGGCTGCCGTCGTGCGTCACAAAGCAAACGACGATATAGTCTAAATCATCTGGTCGCAGCCTTCTTTGCTCCTTACTTTCCGGACTTTAAAAACGCACAAGCAAAAATGTTAAAGGTATTGCAATAAAATTGACGTGAGAAGCACTCTGAGAATGTAACCCCCCTTCCCCGAGATGTACGTTTTATTTCACTGTCGGCATTGCGTGCTGGCACCTGGTGAATAATAGTAAAGTATTGCCATCCCGCTGAAATGCAATAGGCCTTTTTTATACGACAGTTAAAATCGAAATGAACTCTTGCCTTCACAAGCTCGCTCTTGCTTTTCGAATCCAAAATGTCGGAGCAAAATTTTATAAAATTTGAATAATTTGGCAGAAGGACTAACAAACGGACGTAGATGATTTGCAAATTGCAATACGTCCTTTCTTCGGCGGAGATAGTCAGTATATATAATAAGAGAAAGACCTTTGGAGAGAGTGAAAGCGGTGGTTGGTTGCGAGCCGCCTCGACTGCCGTACTTGTTGACTGCTGTGACCCTGAACTGATACCAGTGACCGGGGGTGATGTCATTCACTTGCGCCGACGTCAACGTCGTCTGCAGTCAACAATCCACTTCACAATCAATCAATCCATCAATTAGGCCTAATCTGTAAATTGCTAAAGCGTCCCTTAAATAGCGTTCTAAGTAGGCACGATCAAAAAGTCACGTTTTAAGGTCTAGTCTAAACCTCTGTCTGTATAACTACTGATGTCAGTGTTTTTCAGTTCCGGAAGATCGTTCTACGCAATTGATGCAGATGAGGAAAAGCTGCGCTGACCGAACCGAGTTGTAAGTGAGCCCGGGACGACTACGTCGTACGATAATTTTAAAAAATCTTATTTTGATGTCACAGCGTTCGCGCTGTTTTAATTATGTTTTAATCCAAATGCATCAAAATAGACCAATACAACCCTACATAAAAGCTGTAATCTTTAGATTGAAAAAGTTTTTTTCCTCATTGCTTATTATGCGGACTTTCTGATAGGCCGCATTATGGGTCTTACCTGTCCGTCTGTCCGTCTGTCACGTCGCCTTGGTCTGCAAATCGCAGTCGAATCAAAGCTGCAACAATGCATAGTGTGATAGCGTACTAACACCGTCGAAATAACCTGTCTGGTTCCTGGCGCCGCCATCAACCTACACGTAGTTCCAATGTTCAATTCTACATCGCACTTAAGCAGAGGTCACGAGTGACCCGAGGCCGAAGCGACCTACAATTTCTTTAGTTTATTGCTTTTATTCTGTTATATAATGATAACTTACTTGTGTGTTAAATGAAGCGATACGCTAAGATATTTCTAGTAGAGCCTAAATGACAGAACTCGACAGTCGTGACCTGCTGTCGTATTTAGCGATCGACGTGTCGCGTTGCCTACACCTATGCAAATACACTGTGTTTGGTAAAAAAACTGACCCCCTAGACCTTGTGCAATAAAAATGTCAACTCTGAACGAATTCGAATAAAGTTTCGTATACTTTATCATCAATAAGTTCGTGAATCGACTGCCAAATTTCGTTAAAAAATAGTATTTCTTACCAAAACTATCAAATGTTGAATATTGATAACAAAATATCTTCGTTATCAATAGGCCTATGGCGTTACATATTGCAGTCGCTCAAGCGGAAATGGCGTTTGTTGATGCAATCAAAATAACATAAACAATAACAAAATGCTGTTTTATGCAGACGATCGTGTTTTAATTAAACTGCTAAGACAAAAGAAAGGGTATGGTGCTAAAAAGTTTATCGCGGAATTTCCCAGCAGGCCGTGGACACTTTCAGGATTAAACAAACGGTTGCCTAATACTGGACATTTGACGTTTTGGGATGACCTTACAAAATCTGCTGTAACTATTGTTTGCGTAAATAGATTTAACTAAAATTTGGTACTTTAATTTCCAATAGATGTCGCATTGTTGACGTAAAATTTTGCCAAAATCAGATGTTATTTGTTAAAGCTACGCAAATGTACACAGGGGTTTACTTATGTAACACCATATTGGCAACGAAAATATTTTGTTATCGATATTCAACAATTAATAATTTTGGTAAAAAAATAATATTTTTAAACAAAATTTGGCGTTTGATTCAGCAATTTATTGAGAATTAAGTGTACGAAAATTTATTCAAATTCGTTCAGATTTGACATTTTTATTGCACGATATCTAGGGGGTCAGTTTTTTTACCGGACACAGTGTATATCTGCTTCACTACCATCACATATATCTGCTGCAGTTGTTATTGCATTCGACAACGATCGGCAGCGACAGCAAGGTCGTCCATAGAAAACGTGGTTCTAACAAACAGACAGTCTTATCAGTCGGCGCCAATCAACCGTTCGCAAGCCTTGCACGATCGTCGCAGATATCGCTCGACTCTCAGCTGATCAAGCGCTGCAGTCAGTGAAACAGTGTATTCAATGTATATCGTCTTATTAATCAATACACAGCGCGGATTCATCCTCGTAACAAAAAAACGTATCTTCTCTTACAATCGTCACAGTCGCAGCGCTATTGTGACAACAGCAGCATTAATTAAATGCACATATGCCTAGGTACAAAACTGCATAACATGTATAGACATTCTGGATCTCTGCTTTCAAGACTATGTACAAAATATATCGCTTGATTTCAAGTAAATTAAACTGAAGTTTAGCGGTAAGCGGATACTTCGAACCTAAGACACTTCCCAAGACTCTCTAACTCTAACTCTCTAACTATATGACTACTCCATCAACACTAGTAAGCCACACATTGTGAAATATAGGCCTAATAATAATAGCACTATGGTTATACACAGACTGATATCATGTAAAACTCGGAAAAGGTTTCGACCGACAAGGGATCGCAAAATTTGATCCATAAACTATTTGCTTATATCACTATTACACCGACAGTCATAACTGAACATCCAGTTACAGAGTTCGCGTACAGGGCGCAGACAGAGAGTCGCTATATCGACTAGCGGCGCCGGTAAGTACGTAAAAGCGAGACGCACGAATCCAATTTCTGATTGGGACGATGACAAACGACGCAGCGATACAGCAGCGACGACTGGTAAGCTATTGGCTGTAAACTCGTCTCTGGCGAGGCGGAGTCGGCTTGCTTATTTTCTCGTCGATAGATCACGATCTGTTCGCACGTCGTCAAAGCTACGAGCTGGGAGGATGTAATTAGGCATGAACAACGCTCCAATTTCGCGCTTTCTGTGCGGCTGCCGACATAAAGAATTGCGACCGGGTGTCTCATCATAGGATCGCCCCCCAGAAAAGTCTTCCCCGGCCGAAAATTTACCGGCAAAAATCCGCCCCGCCCGGCGGCCGCCAGGGCGGGGCAGATTTTTAACGGTACATTATCGGCCGGGAAAGATTTTTCTGGGGGCGATCCTATGATGGGGAGACATTGTTAATATTTTAATAAGGGAGACATATCAAATCCGTGATTATTTCTCCCCGGATGATTTTTCATGGTGGAGACATTTTAATGTGACACCGGCACGGATCGTATATTCCTCCAACGCGTAGACGACGATTCATTACGATGCTGCGCTGCAGCAGTCGCCGTACAGACGCCGCCGAGGTACTTGGAGCGTTGTCCCTCGGGTACTTCGACAACCGCGGTCAGTCGGCGCCTTGCACCGAGACCGCCTCCGATCGGTCTTAGTTCGTCGCAATTACAATGGCAACATCTGTTTGTAACACGCCGCTGCTGAAAATGCCTGCACCGCATTTAGCTAAATCTCCATTAGTGACTAAGCACCGCTATGGACTGCTGTCCTAAGTCATCCATGCGCCATATATCAGTAGGTTGCTAGCTAGGCGTACATGAATTTCTGGCCAAGTTTACAGCGCGTTCCCACGTAGGCTATTCTTCACATTGACTTAAAGCGATCATTATGCTATTTGTAGCTATTTGTAGCGATGTGTTTGGAATATATTGAAATCTTCACTTACAACTTGATTATAAATTCACTGCAAAATAACTGATGAGATAATTTACAAAACAAGTCAAAATCTGATGCAGTTATTACAAGACTATGAGAAAAATTTAGAGACTTACTCTAGACCGCTCTGTAGACCACGGAAACGTTGCACATGTATTTAGTTGCTGAGCCCAGTGGCGTAGCCAGAAACTTCAATTGGGGGGCCTCGTCTTCTTCCCCTCCCCTCTCCTTCCCAATTTGTCCATTTCCTCTCTTTTCTTCCCCCTTTTACCTTATACCCTCCCTTTCCATGTCCTCCCCTCTTTCCCTCCCCTCTCCTGCTTTAGAAGTAGAACCCCCTGAAATCCAGCTAGGGGGTCTGGGAGAGCGCTGTGAGCTCCCCCAGCGGGGTCTGAAGCGGAGCCCCAGCTGAAATCAAATTTGGTGCATTTTAGCTTTAAAAACGAGATCTGGTGGCAACGATTTTAATTATTTCAGACTGACCAAATTGGTGAATTTGGTGCAGTTTAAACGTATGCTTATGTCTTGTCTGAAGGATTGGGGGAGGAGGGGGGCTTGGACCCCTGCCCCCCCCCTCTGCTTGGCAACGCCACTGGCTGAGCCAGCTACATAACCGGAAGGTTACAACTGCAAAAAGGCTAATCCGCCGGAAGACGGAATACATGTACAAACACTACGTAGAGCATATTAATTAAAAACTCATTTATCAACTAGACGGGCAGGCAATAAAAGCTCATGACAGCTGAATTACTGCTCGGTTGATCAGTAAACGGCTGAAGGAGATAATGGAGATTAGTTAAGCCCAATAGCGTTACTTACTTCGACTTGCTGTTAGACAACTTGCTGCACAACAAGTCTACAAAAATCGAAGTAGCGGAATCTCGGCTTAAACGACGCACAAGAACAACAGTTGCTATAAGCAGTTACAACATGTGACTTACAGGCGTATAAAAATGTGCAAAATCATTCACGCATACATTTGCTTCCGCCTCAAACTTTTCAACAGTGAACAGAAAACGATGCAAGACAGTGCGCTGACACCGAAAAAAACTTTTTCTTAACGCAAAGCAGAAATTTACCCAACACAGCAGTTACTTGCCATTCATCCTTGCTTTATATTTGATAAAATCTTACGCAGCATATCTTGTAAGATTTCAGCTTTCTTCTGCAGTATAAGTTGACATCTGGAAAATTTATGTGAGTATGTCGCGGACTAACATTACAAAAAATTTATAGCTTGATACAAACAAAAACGCACGTCCTATCTTGACTCGTTATCAAAATGCAATATATCTGCAAAATCTTTCACTTTACACGTAATCACGTGCCTTCACGGCGGTCTTAGTTAACGACGACGTCAGATAACACAGATTCCGCCTATAAAAATTACGGTCGCGTACATTATCCGGCAAGGCAGAGACATTAGACGTTATATCGTGCCGATAGGTAAAGACTGTGACGCGTGAGATGATGATATCGTTCCATGCAGTCATGGCGCTTAAAGACGATCAACTTGCCACAGGCGCAGCATTCATCAGAGCAACAGCAGTGCCTACTATACAGTCGCCGATATACAGCGGAACGGCGAGCGCTTCAATTTCTCCGGGTGATGACCTATGCTGGCGCGTCGGGATTCGGGAATCCACCAGCATTCCACTCCCAGTGTGGCCTGGTGGTGAACACTGCTGTGTAGAGCGAGAGATGAACGGTGTGATGCGGTCGAGGCGTCATCTCGTTGTGCTTCAGCACACACAGCCGCGGGTGTCATGCAGCGCGGGACTACGGTCCCATAGACCCGCTGGCGACGGCGACCGCTGGATGGATTCTGTATAGACACCAAGTATAGCGATCATCGGCGTCGTCGAACGACGTGCAGACAGTCAGCGGCAGCCGAGTGCTGATTGAATCGAACGTACGATTCGACGCCGCTGCTGCTTGGTGGTCGATTTCACTTTCAGTCGCTCGTCCATCGTGCACCTGACCACGGCCTCGCTTCCAAGCACTCGAAATTCGAGGGTCGAGCCCACAGACAAAACATGTAAATCCAAATTGCAGCTAAACTGTCAGTCCTATATGCTGCTCACCGGGCGATGGAGATGGGTGATCTCGCCACAACGATTCCGCCTTTTGCCAAACTACTTCGGTCCTTGTTGCTGTTATTGTTAAAAAATGAGTTAATAGTTTAAAATCGTACACAAAGTACAGTATAAGCTTATCTATAGATAAAAAGAAAAAAATCGCGTTTAAACACAAAACCATACAAAAAGTCTAGGCATACCATTACGACGATTAGACCGAATCTTCTGGCGAAATTATACAAGCACTGCATTTCGTATACCGTATAATTGTAATAATACAGCAATTCGCGTTCTATTTGCCTTAACAGTTAGTAACTGTGCATCTGCCGTTTGCGGAACTCGTCGTTGATAGGCCTACAATAACAATCTGCTGAATAAAGCAGAACCAGCCAATTCAGCAAGTCAACAAAGTTTTCCAGAACTGTGACGAATCGCTTGCAGCATGAGAAGGCAGGCAAAATAGGAAATCTTCCCGGTGCATATGAATTCAGTGCAGTCATACAGTTGTGGCTACTGTAAAGGATTAATCACATTGTACGCATGACGACTCTCTTGTTTCTGTTAGTCATCGGCCGTCGGCTCATACTCGCACAGCAAGCTAGTACTAAAGCGTCAAAATAATAGGCTAATGCTTGGTACAAAGTTACAATCATTCACCTTTACCAAGACTACAGATTAAATAGAGACCTTTTTAGCTGCTTTTGAGCATTTTACGTGAAAATGGGAAATAAGCAAATTTATCATAACCGTTATTGCTTATCGTTGATGTTTTTTCATTCCATCCACGCATGTCTTTCACAAATTATTTTCACCACAAACTTACGACTGATTTCGAACTCTCGCGCACTCTGTAAGAGGGTACCCTCTTTGACACTCGCGTGCGCAGGCCTCCTTGAACCTACAGGGTCCAGACGTAGACATCTAGTATCTACATTCAAAGCTGAAAATTTCATTCGCAGGTTGTCTTGGTCTATTTTTAGTACAAATTCAGCACTAGGGAATATATTTTTGTATTATATTTTAAAATTATTGTTTGTGTATTTTGCCTGTGTTCATGCTGCCTTTGGCGTAATAAACGATCGACTGATATGTTCCGAAGGGCAGTGTCCTATAATATAGCTTGGACGACTGAAAGCAGCGGTAATGACTAATGATTGTGATTTTGTGTGAGTAAAACGTAAGGAGACAGTGAGAGACCTGCGCGACTTGTTGCCATGGCGTCATGTCGGCGTCATTCTGCTGACGTCCAATGTTCCACCGCGAGTCGACGATGTAGACCAGTGGACCGGTCGACTCGTTGCTGACACTGGCGCCCCCTGGTGAACCCGAGCCGACCTCTGTCCACCTCACCTCCACACCACGCGCTCGCTCGCGGATAGTCGGCCGCTCAGGGATCTCCGGTACCCCTGCACAGCCATGTACTTCGTACTTCGTACATGTAAGTTGATGTAACAACAGCGCCAGCCACTGAAAGTGAAAATCTTCATTCTATACCGTAAAACCGGCGGAAGATAACGATTATCACGCGATTAGCTATTAAATGTTCAATGAATGATAAAAATTTAAGTGGTAATTTTTTTTCGATCGCAAATCAAATCACTCAGAAAAGTATTGTAAAGTAAAGAACAATTTTACGGACTCACTTAAGAGGTTTTGGAAGGCCAAATGGTGTTCTTGTTCGTGAACGAGGCCTTGTTCGGTAAAATGCGTGGGCCCTCACGTATTTTTTTGATACTTATGCACGAAAACTCGACATGAATTCAGTCTATACAACTGTACGCAGCTCTGTTGCTATTGCCTGATTGGACATACAGCTTTTTGGAATTCGGAATATGAATACTGGATCAGAAAATGTTGCGCTACTTTCCGACATTTAATGGTATATGGGGTCCTCTTTCCGCTTTTTGTAAGGCCCCTGTTTGGCCGTACATGCTGAACATGCCCAAATCCGTCTCTGAAACCAGTCAGTCATCTATCTTCGACATGGATGCACCTATAACCATAATGTGTACCAACAGCTGAAGAGTGAAGACGGATCTTCCAGATGAGCAAAACAACCGCAATTTATAGACGAATATCCGGCAGGCTATTCATCCGGCTGTCGAATATATCCTGTACCTATACATACTAAAACGATGGCGTGATTGAAGGCTTCCAACATATGATACTTGACAAATGATTTTTGCGGCACGCAGTCTGCTGATATTCATTCATCAAATATGCGGAATCGTGCATCAATTACTTGCCTACTCAAGACCGACAGAGTCACGGTGTTGACGGCGCATGAGCGGTGAAGGCGCAGTAAACGCGTCAGAAGCTGCATGTGCTACGGCGCTGCACCTGTGCGCGCGTCGATCCGGCAATTACTTCGCCGGCGTGTCCGTTCGCGCCCGAGACCGCCGTTCGTTTTATCCGGCGGGCGGTCGGTTGGCGCCGGCGCGAGCGTCCAAGACGCCCGATGATAAGACAACGGACGCACGGATGGCGTGTACGGCGTGTACACGGCGTACCGGTATCGACGCGCTTGGGTGGGCCGCTAATGCGAACTTCATGCGCCATTACCGACGCACGGCGGCGGCGCAGTGAGTGTGAGTGACGGCTGTCAATGACGCACGCACGAGCTCATCCGAGCCGCGCTGCTGCTGCATCTGCATCTGCCCGCAATCACCGGCGGCGGCGCCGGACAAGCGATTACACGACTATTGGCATTTACTGGTTACAGGTGCAGCCGAAAACTAAGCGATCGGAACGCCGGCCACTATAGTAGGCCTAGAGCTACGATACGACGCAAGGTACGGCATCTCCCCCACCCGGTCAAGTGCCCCCACCAAGGTCGACTACACTCCCCCCTCCTTTTGGAACCCTGGTCAAACGACTTGCTAGATCAAAAGTCAATCTGGGCATAAGTTTCCTGCTAACTGTCCTGGGAAGTCCAGGAAGAAAGCTGTAAGTGTGTTCACTTCGACGTCGACGTTTTCTGCACCTAAGTGATTATGCAGTTCCGGAAATGTGGGGCCTTAACCAGTAGGGCATTTGCCGCAAGAAACTACTGAACGAAATAACAAGTATAAGCGGAAACAGTCGACAGGGGGTGCGGATACGACGCATTTGAGCGACGCCGGGGTAGATGCCGGGACGGCTGCGAAGGCTGCAGTACGCTGGCGAATGGATGGAAAGTGTTGACGGATACCGCTGTTGCACCGGCGTCCTGTGTGTCTTCCATGCAGCATCTGCAAGCGATCGACTGGCCTCACCGGTGTCCCATTATAGGATCGCCCCCGGAAAAGTCTCCCCCGGCCGACAATTTACCGGCAAAAATCCGTCCCGCCTCGTGACAGATTTTGTCGGCCGGTGGAGACATTTCTGGAGGGAGCGATCCTATGATGGGGAGACATTTTTATAAAACCGGCAATAAAGAGGAGACATATAAAATCCGTGATTATCTCTCTCCGTGCAGATTTTTCATTGGGAAACATTTTAATGTGACGCCGGCGGTATCGAACGTGCACCGGCCGTTAACACGCGTCCAGAGACTGACCAGGGCGCGATCCCGTCATAAAGGCCACCCACCCGTCCGTCGGTCGGTCCGTCCATCCGTAGCACCTGTGCTTCCGTCCCACCGGACGGCCGCCGTGTGCATCACTCCGGCTCTACGCTCCTCTTGTCATTCACCCAGTCCAACGCATCGCTTCCGATTTGTTTAGCACCGTGCCGGGCCGGGCACAATTAGACATCGAGCTGCGGATGGGAATTAACCACGAACTAAAACAGCTGCATCGACTTGCGTCTTCGTAATTGGTCGAAAATTGACACAGGTTCGCTGCCAATTTGCTGACATCCTTCACCGGTGTCAGTGCGCTGTAGGAATGGAGATTAGCGACGACAACTTATTTCTCACCTCACACCTTCCGGACTGTCCCAGTCCAAGGACGATTCCCTGCGAATGGTGCAATATTTATTTTGCGGTTTTGACACTACCGCAGCTGCAAACTGAACCATTCGCTCCTCGGTGGAATAATGAACAGCAATCACAGGCTGAACGGTAGTTCAAGCCGTGTGTTAACGGCGACTTCTCTTTCTTATGGGAAAGCCAAAAATTTGACCCCCACAGAATCAAAACCCCTGATCTGATTGAGATAAAATTTGACATGGTTGATTACGTCGGCTAGATGACCCCTCACGCAAAATTTCATATAAATCTTCCCAAGGGGGGCTTCTCGGCAAATAAGTGAAATATACGCAAAAATTTTTATTGCCATATACCTTTTTTTCCACGCACCTACAGGTCAGACCCCTCAGCGGATTTTTGCACGCAATAGCTCAAACGATGCGGTATCAGGCAAGGGTGTGCCTTTTGGGGGTTAGAAAATTCAAATTTGATATTTAACGTTTTATTAGAAAAATTTGAAAAAATGGCGCCTATGGGAAAAATTAAACAATTCTTTAAACGGTCATAACTGTGGCTGCGTATAATATAAAGTCGTAATTTTTGGCTTTCGGGTATGGTTTTCGGGATAGCCAATCTAATGATGTTATTCAGTTTTACCCCAGACCCTCCCTGGTTGCCACGGCAATGAAATTTGGGACTATATGGGCTATAACTCGGCTTGCTGCGAGATTTTTGCGTCTATAGGGAGGTTTTCGGGGATGGGCCATTGAATGCTGCCAATCGCATGTTTCCCCGACCGACCCCCGTTGCCATGGCAACGAAATTTGAGACAAAATGGGCTATAACTCGACATAATGTACGAGATATTTCCGAGATTCTTGCATCTAACAAGGGGTTTTGAGGGTGGAACAAATAAATAATTTTAGTAAGTCTACCATTATTGACTCTCGTTGCCATTATTCAGCAGCACATTGAGACACAGTCAGTGTGATGCGGGCAATATCACCTTTTGTGATTTTTGCTGTTTTCGATGTGCGAGTTCTTCAATGTTGCCGTTAACAAGTGTATAAACTGATGTTTTGTACATTTATTATTTTAATATGCGGCGTAATATTCACAAATTTACTCGATAAACACCGACTCATGTTGTTTTTAAAATAACATTTTATTGGTATTATGTTTAATGTTATTTTTCTCGTAACAAAAAACAGCATTGGTTCTGTGTAGGCGTTACTTTTTTCTTTGCTTAGTTTCATAACTGGCCTAAGTAACGTGTCCAATACTTTTCTATATTAATTTTTTTATATCGTTGCAATTTTCATAATTAAGCTTCAACGTTACAAAAACTGGCCAGTCAAGTTGAGTTGAATCTGGTCGCTCTCCAGGAGCACGTCAAAACTGCCGCCAAAACTGGTATGATTCAGTTTTCAATCAAAGAGCAATGGCCGCTTGCGGCGCTCGGGAAATCGAAGCAGGTAAGCATAGTGCTAACATTGCATACCGTCGAAGGTGTGGAGTGGACGTTGGCAGGTCCAGCCGCAGCTGTTGGAGCAGCACTTGTGCCCTCCATGGTCGCAGTCGGCGTCTGACGCACAAGCCGTCACACACAGCGCCGCTATGCCGGTCGCCTGGGTCTCCGGCGGACATCGACCCGGTCGGATACTGTTGACTTTTCGTAGGAACCGACACGTTTCACGACACTCCGCCGCGTACCTCTGCAACAGTCACACACACCTCGGTCTCGGCGCCAGCAGCAAGAAACTTTCCGTACAGCAAGGTAAAATGTAGCGCAAAACAAGAAATCTGAGGTAATGCTCATAAGACGCGCGAAAACCTATAGCAGTTCCTGTTCGCAAACTGTCAGTCTATCTTTAGCCATTTCGTCGTAGTTCAATCTCGGATTGTGCGCTGCAGCCGAAGATCGCAAAAATCAATAAACCCCCTTATTTTGGAAGTTCAGGGTTTTTCAAAGTCATCGATGTTGATACGACTAAAAAGCTAGGCACTAGTGCTTGTTGTGATAGGCAGCATGCCTATAGGGTGATCTGCAACCGTTTTCACGAAAGACTGGCCAACAACGGTAAAATAACGACTTTTACGGGGGTATCGCTCTTTGATGCCCTCGTGCGCAGGTTTCCTTGAAGCTAAAAAATCAAGACTTGGACCGTCAAAATCTACGTTCAATGCTGAAAAGATCATACACAGCTTGTCCATGTCTATCTTAACTGATTTCGGCACAATTCGCTTTTGAAATGTGTTTCACAGCCCGAAATTGCCAAAAATCCATAAAAAATTTTTTTGGCGCCCAAGGTCATTTAAGGTCATTGAATTTGGCGCCAATCGAGAGCCAGTGTACAACTTCTTATTAGTGATTAGGCCACTGTTTCTGAAATATGGCGACTTATTGGCTAAAAATCGCCAATTTTCGCTACTCCCTTCTCATTTAGCGCCCCTGCTCGGAGTGACCTCTTTCGAATTTATGGAAAAATTTTACGGATCCTGAAAGTAGAGTCCTCCAGGCAGCTGACGGTGAAAATTTGGTGATCCTTTTTTGACTGATTCACCCGTGTGACAAACGAACAGACAGACGGACGGACAGAATTGCCATGGCTACGACGTGCTAAAGCAGTCGCTGCTTTCGCGTGTAAAAACAAGAAATCTGAGCTAATGCTCAAGAGAAGCGCGAGACCCTATGGCAGTTCCTGTTCGCAGGTAATCTTGGTCTATCTCCATCCGTTTCGTCGCAATTAACTTTTTTGCAGCCACAAATTGCCAAAAATCACTTAAAATTAATATTTTTAGGCTTCATGGTCATTCAAGGTCATCGATGTTGACATTCGTAAGAAGCTTTTCATCAGTGCTTGTTATGATAAGCAGCATGTCTGTGCCAATCTGCAATCATTTTCACGCTAGACAAGACAACAACGGATAAATAAACACTTTTTAGAAGGGTACCTTTTTTGACACCCGCGGGCGCAGGCCTCTTTGAATCTGGAGGGTCCGAACTTGGACTGCTGAAATCTACATTCAATGATGAAAATTTCGTATGCAGGTTGTCTTGGTCTATCTCCAGCCATTTCGCCGCAATTCACTCTTGAAATGCGCGTCGCAGCCCGAAATCGCGAAAAATTCACCATAACCCCAATTTTCGAAGGTTCAAGGTCATTCAAGGTCATCGATGTTGACCATCGTAAGAAACTCATCGCCAGTGCTCGTTATGAAAGCAGCATGTCTGTGCCTATCTGCAACCATTTTCACGTTGGACGAGCCAATAGTGGTAAAATAACGTATATTTAGGGAGTGCCCCTCTTTCTCCTTTTCGTTCGAGGAGACCCCCAGGCCCAGCGGCATCAAATTTTGTCACAAAATGCTAGAGACTCTTAGCTATCATATGGTGAAAACCAGAAATCTTTATCTCATCTGGGCTCTGATCGGTACCGGGTTGTGACAGACACCAAGACACCAAGACAGAATTACCATAGCTAATACGCGCTATAGCTAGCTATGCTAAGCTCTTGCGCGTGACTAGAGCAACGACATACAATAAGCTTACAGCTCAAAGTTAACACACCGTCAATCTACTTCGACACCAGTATTGTGACAGTCCAAAACTGCATATAATTTCTCACAGGCTAAATTCTAAAGTTTTATTCTAAACTGTGTTTCTACTTAATTCTGTAGCGGTAGGCCTAGATCTAGTATGTATTTTGTTGTAAACTCTATATTGTTCTTTCTGTTTAGGCTCTCTCTAGCGCTATTTCTGACTAACTTTCGCCATATGCAATCGCATTCCACATTTTTTCTATTTTTGTACAACAAATGTATTGATTTGCCTAAAAGACGATACTGGTGTAAACAGTTAAAAGTAAAATAATCAATGCTTAGGCTATTGTAAAATTTGAAAAAAAAATAATAAATCTAACGGTTTATGGATGTGTCAAAAATTACTCCGCTAACTACCATTGTCAGAAAACTTGCAAAGTGAATCCACAGCGGTTGCATGATTCAGCAAATTAAAAGAAAAAGAAAAAAAAACTTCACTTGTTTTGTATTTCATTTTACGACAGATAAGACTGAAATCATGCAGTTTGGTTAAAGCTAGTATTTATACCAATAAGAAAGTACGAAATGCGTCGAGCACATAAAATTTACACTGGATATCTAATACGCTAATGGCACATTCAGCAAGCGACATAGTTGTATAATATTGATACAACAGTTTATTGTTGTACAAATTGCTAGCGCGTCATTTACTGAAGCACTGAATAGAGGCATCTGGCTCCGCGCAATATCAATGTCTATAGTTCGGATAATAAACCGTGATGAACAAATGCATGTATGTATGTACAGTAGTAGCAATGCATTTCGTTTACTCGATGACGGAGCGCAAGCGACGCGAATGTATAGCCGACATTTACCGACGTAATTGGTCGTATCTGTAACAACCAGGGACGGACGGACGAACACACAGGCACCCGCTCTAATAGCACTTGCAGTCATAGGCGGGAACACAGCAGTTGCTGCCTGCAGTCGACGAATCATTAGCGACGCCACGGAGACAACGGCCTGCTCGACGTCCCATACTCCACCCTGAGATTCGCATGAATCTGATGAGTTCAGATATTGTCACCCGAAAGATAACAAACTACACGGACTCTGCAGATAACTGGTGCTGTGTACTTTACTATACTTATGAATTTTGTTGATTTTCCTTAAATCAATTCAAGTCGACAATAGTATGCTCATCAGCCTCCAATCATAGTTTACCTACATGCAGAAATTTCAACGTCAGATTTATTTCGTTTGACGAAAGAAAATTACTAAGTAATCATCACCCATCAGTCAGTCACCCATCCACGTGACTCAATTCGAAATCTCATGATCAAGAAAAATCTTTATCACGTCATATTACATTCGACGATACGCAATGTGTCGAGTGTGAAAGACGTCAAACTGATCGTCGACGGCTAGGCAACTGCGTGGGTGGCGCTCACGTTGCGCGGTGTTCTCAGGGCCGGATTTAGCTGGTAGGAGGCCTGGGGCCCAGTGGCGTATTTGGGATTTCAGGAAGGCGGGGCAATCCCTCCCATCCTTTCCTTCCTTTCCCTTCTTCTTGAGGGGTTTGGTGGGAGGCCCCCTGTTGGTGGGAAGCCTGAAGCCCCCCGGCCCCCCTCCCTAAATCCGGCCCTGCTTGTTCTACTGCGTTTCATTATACACAGTACTTTTTAGCTGACACACGTCACGCGACGCGAAGTAAGTGAATCTCAGATGGATGACTGACAGCGCCACCAGCACAGCAGAACGACGAGCGACTGGAGTCAGTCGGAGATGAATTGAGCGAACAACAGCGTCTAACGAGTAACGACTCGACATGACCGGTGGCTGGCTGCGGGGGCACTTGAGGACACCTGCCGCTGACCGTGCGCGCCGCTGCGTTAACAAGTGGAATTAACGCCCCGGGCACCGACCGACCGACTGACATACACAATGCATCATCAGCGGCGCGATGCTAAACTGTCATTGTGACGTGCGTCGTCAGCAACTGACAAGCTGCCTGCGTCAACTGCAGTGCGGGCAAGCGTTCTTTTTTGCGACAAACACTTCAACACTTTGTGAGTCTTCTCTTGCGTGACAAAAATAGACATCACGGACTCACTAATGTATCTCGCATGTTTGTAGTTGTTTTACAGAATGGCCAGACTGAGTGGTTGACTACATCGTTTGCGCGCCAGCAATAATTAATATCCTCTGTTCGTTTCAACCAAATAATAGAAGTACAAATAATAAAATACTAACAGTGCAAATGCTGCGAGTTTTCTGTTTATTTTTCCCCAAGATTTGCATGCATCGATTGCCATATTTACAATATGCAAAGATGTCGTGTCATGTCAATGCCTCGACGCAAACGCTGTTAACAGTCTGTCGCACTGGCAGCGCTGCTAATGGGCAGCTTTAATCACTCTGCTTAACACGGGAGGCAGCGTATATTTTTAGCCTCAAATAAAAATAATAATACATTTAATTGGTTCAATTAACAGACTGCAATAAATATGCAGACAATCGATACTCGATGTTATAGCCATAGCGTGTTCATGCATTGCATGGGTCAGTGTGAAGTGAAAATGAAGAACTTATGACTGGACCGAATATTAGTCAATCCTGTAGCTAATCGGCTTTAAAGCACAGTTACCGAAACGCCCGTCGACCGTCCAATATAGCCAATAGACAATGGCAAGTTTTCTCTTTCAAGTCACGTTGTCAGAGCAGATTGAAAGGGACGAAGATCACGACGACACACATGCAGTGCAGCCAAAGAACAGCGGCGCGACGTCCGGTCCAACTAATTCCCGCATTCTACAGCTTCCGGCCTCTGAATACGGGCTCTGTACGCATCTGAGACGCGTCGAGAATTCAATTAAATCCATGAATATCGCGGGTATAGAGAATACACGCGCTAGCGTGGCCTGTGAAGCAAGTCACGCAAACTGCAGACCGTGAGTTAATCAGGGCATCTTTCACTAGCGACTGACTATACCCACCCACGTCGAGTTATAACTGGACCTCGGTGATGGTGGCCACTTCTCAGCTCATGTCGGCAAACAACTCAATCAGACGCTGGGAATAATAGAATTAAACAACCGACCGAGTGTCTGCAATGGTAGAAACCAACACGACAATGCCGTGCATATGCAGTACAGAGTTGGAGTATATAGACGCACGGAATTAACAGCCATGTAGAAGTTAGAACTAGTTGTATAATGGCCAGTTAAAAGAAACACTGGAAGAAACAGCAGCTGGCAGCATTGATGCAGTCAGTATTTTCTTAGTTGTTTTAAATATTATTAAAGACCGTTTTTACCTTGCTATAAAAAACTAACCATAGAGAACAAAACGCTCTTGGCACTTGGCTCACGACAGTACAACCGCAGAGATGCTTTTTATTCTTCATGGGTAGTTTTTTTTAACAGGCAAGTAAGCAAGTAAATCTATAGGTCGCACAAAATCGGCAAGAGGCTTGCCGAATCAGTGGCAAATATGCGATAATATTAATTACAAAGCACACGTTTCTGTCCTCTAGTACTGGAGTTTTATTTCATTAGTTTGCGGCATGCAGGTGAAAGGTCATTGAGGGCGATGACGTCATGATGACGCTTTGTGCTATATATAGCTGCGGCAGCTGCAGCGCGTCGCACAATACGTTTTCTCCACATTGTCTGCATGCAGCATCTGTCCCTTGCTGGCCTTGTGACCTATCAATAGCCAGGTTTAATGACGATATGATACGATCGACAACAGACAGACAGACGTTGTCATCACGAAAAACGCCGAGTCCAGGTGTTGACTGCTGTTGCTCTTATAGCGTGGTAAATACTTCACGCACAAACTTGACTCGTAATTAAAATGCAAAGCTGCGGCAAAATAAGCTGAGCAGAAGCAAGTGAAATGTTAATTTATACATGGTACATCGAATCAAACACTTCTAACGTATTGCTGCGATATGCAGGCTGGATAAGACACATATCATTCCAGTTCGAAAACATTCAATTAAAATTTGCAAAAAAAAATTTTAAAAATCCAACCAACTTAGACAAAAACCGATGTAACAGTGGGTCAAAGAAGTTGAAAAAAATTACGCTATTGCGCGCGTTTTGTTTTTATCATTCGTCGACGCAGTTTTCTCAACCACAGATATGAGCTGAGTTAAAAAAAAGATTGATCTCGGAAAGAAAAGCTCGAGAAAGATGTGCGGTCTATGAGAATAGCAGTCACTATCTTCAAGACCAGGCAACTAGAAAGATTTCACGGCTAATGTTAATTAACTGCCGGAAGCTGAACAAACAGTATTGTCCACCGGCAGAGGGCTAACATTCATCGGTAGGTGCTTCGTGGAACTTCGTCTACGGCGAACTAGATCAAGATTGGATGGCTCATCTGTCGAGGCTGTCTCACCATTGCGACCAAATTGGGACGTAGACGTGGCGGATCAACGTAAGTAGCGTTCGCTCGCTCACTGCTGGCGCGTCAGCGTCGCTCAATGGACGCAATTGTGTCGCTCGCCGACACCAGATGTCGCACGTGAGATTGGAGTGCTAATTATACGACGTATTCTCGGCAGCAGCTTCCCATCGCTCGCGACGCATGCGCAGTCACGTTCTTTCCCCCGCACGACGTCAGCCACGTGGCAAGGCGTCACAAACGCCCCATACATCTCTTGTCGACGATGACACTCTGAGCCTCTGACTGTATCAAGACCGCCGTGATGTAACTTGATTCCGACTGGCCGCACCACCAAAGCAACTTGACTTAATGACGGTCCTAATGAACATGCAAAGTTCTATACGTCTCCAGGGTCCTCAAAGCAGCTAAGGAACGGGCGGCCCTATACACGACGTGTTCATATACCGTCAAATATAGCTATACGCACAACCCTCCCACCGGACTGTACGTTGATGCAATGTTTCAATTTCGCATTTATTGTAAGCTTATAGTTCTTGAGATAGCACTGGACGAACGGCTACTACTACTAACCATACTGGTTAGCGCATTAAAGGTTAATTTTAACGTTATGCGCTATATACAGGGTGTGCCAAAAATGACCGAGGTTGTTTTTGTCAGAACTTCGTCAAATCTCTACCGAATTTGAGAATTTTTGCCACACAGATAGCCAAGACGACAGAAATATGTAAGGTACACTTAATGTCAACGCACTACGGTGTAAAATTGGATGCTCCAAATTGTTGCATAATGCTCAGTTGTTGTCTCCGTAAAAGTTCTAACGACTTAATTAAGCACACAATAAACTAAAATGTGATTTATTTAGCAGAATTATAAAATTTCGTAACAACGTGCTTCCAAATTATCAGAATTTATGTCCAAAGTGTACACAATGGTTTAGATGTGATGCAGGGCGTCATTTAGGGAGGAGAACCAGAAAGGTCTACGGACTTCAAAGAATTTACGATTTTAGTTTTTTCCCCTGTAAATCGTACCTTTGGTGCAACAACAATTCGTTACGCAGACTTAGACCCCCAAGAATCGCTGAGACCCTCAACGATTTACTAAAATGATGCCCCTGACGTGACGCCACGGCTGACAGAGGCATTAACGATCAACTGATCAAAATGCACAGCACTCATTCATAGACAAAATGTGTTTTAAGCTCATCAATCAATTTTGCTGTCTGCTGTTTTCAGTGTAAAATGTTCAATACCACAAAATTATTAAGTCCCATGGTGCCCTTTGTGGAATTGATAATGCACAAGTGAGCAATTTGATACTGATAATCACGGCGTAATGTAACAATTTGGAGCATATGGGTTTTACATGGTAGTGCGATGACATAAACTAGGTGAGGTAGACATTGAGTGTACCTGACATAATTCTATCCCTTTGGCTATTTGTATGCCAAAAATTATCAAATTTGGTGCAGATTTGACGAAGTTCTTACTTTTAAAAGGTGAGTCATTTTTGGCACACGCTGTACATTCACGTTTTTGCTTACTAACTTTACTTAACCTACTTGGTGCTACACAAATTACTGTAATTTATAGAGATATTATATAATGGACTACAATCAAGATGAATAGCAAGAGACGTTACTAAGTACATACCGGCAGTTTGCAGGCTTCTTCACAGACGTTGAGGCTGACGAACGGCTGACTGCACGGCCGCAGGCACTAATAAAAAACACAACAACAAAAACAATAGGCTGCTTAAGAATGGGTTACACTAGCAGTGCGGACGACCGTTCGAACGGCCGTCCAAACCGCTAGTGTGTGTGACCCCACCTTTACATGAAGCAAGTGACAGAAATGAAGTAAGTAAGTAAGTAAATTTAATTTATAAAGCGCACAAAGTCAGCGAGAAACTCACTGAATCTGAGGCGCTGAGGTAAGGAGTGAGGTGGGCCGCTAAACATGGCTAGACGTTGAAAAATAGAAGCATTACACATCAAACTCTGCTTTTTATACACGCATCAAAACTGACGAACTAAAATTGGCTCCGTTTTGTTATACAAGAATGTAATTGTTATACTAGAATGTAACTTACGATAGCTAACTGTGTCTGGCCTGCGTGAATGTGGCAAAAATGTTTAGGAAAAATGAAAATGAAACAAACAATTATTTGCAAATAATTGTTTGTTTTATATACATTTTTTGCAAACATTTTTCCACATTCAGGCCTTGTGACCGCACGACACAGTTAGCTATCGTAAATTACATTTTGTGGCATCAAACAAAAAAAAATCATTTTGCCGTTCCCAAGAGTGACAGCCAGAAAAACTGTAACAGTAAGCCTAGAAAGTGATGTGACAGGTTGTCTGCATGGCGGGGCGAGATTGATGCTGAAATATTCTATTTAGCACCAATAAGACCAGCTATATAGCGCTGCGCGGGGATATGTAAGCCTACAGTGTATAGCGGACATCGCCGGTGGAAGAAACTAATGCACGATGTCGCACGATAGGTCGGTAAATGAAGCCGACACCGGCATGAAAACGACTTGAGACGCTAGCCTATAAGAGGACGACATCGCGACGCAGGCTGCAGTGCAAAGTGCACTCTCCAGTGATGCCGTCACGAATTAACAGGGAGAAAACAGGAGTGCGAAATCCAGTTTCAGAATATAGGCATATACACGTCAGTGGCATTCTTATTCTTTCAAACCTATTAGTAGTAAGTAATTCGCTAGCACACGATACGATACAATAGCCTACATGTAATTCGCACTGAAAAAAAGCTGGCAGGTAGCCTAAGCTGCCAAGACGATTTTGACGATGATTCGCGGTTCAGCTTTACAGTTCAAATTTACAATTCTGGTATAACTGGCCTGAGTATAGTTCACAGAGGCATATCTATATACCCTTAAGTCTTACGGTCCCCTTCTTTTCTCCGAAAAAAAATTGCATTTGCACCACTAGCTTTTAGAACTCTGGGGCGCCAGATAGGCCTATTCCATTTGCTACGCCACCAATAGTGTCCGGCACGACGAGAGTCATGCATGCACTCGACACTACAGCGTCGGACCGTTGCTTTGGGCTGAAGTTGACTCCCTCGGGCTCCCTGGCATGCAGTGGTCGATGCAGTCCATGGGCTGGAATGGCGATTTTCTGAGTATACTCGATCGAACGTCCGTGCAGTCCGGCGCTTACTTGGTCCTAATTGCAACAGTAGCCGCCACTTTAAGCTGCCAATGCGATGCGTTTTGTGGGTTTGGAGGTGGCCATGCTAAAAGGTTGCAAGAAAAGTAGCCGAACATTCCCTGAGCACTGGACATATTTCCTTGGATTTCATTTCCGCACAATCTCCCCGGACTTTTCCCCCTTTTCTGCGATACCGGACATTTCCTCCGCATGTTGGTCGACTGATGCATAGTTACGATATTGACACCGTGTTAGTGTTTGAACACCATACTGAAAAAGTGTCGCAGGAAGAAAAAGGGGACAATAAGCCTACATGAATAAATCCGGGATATGTCTTACGGTGATGGGGAAATTTCAAACCGATTTATAAGTGAACATCTCTTAATTTTTTAGAAATATGATATAAATCACTACGCCAAATCTAAAGTCCCGAATCATATTTTTCTCCAAATCTCAAATCTTAAATCACTTTTTCCTAGTCTTAAATCTCTTGAAAGCAAATCTTGAGTCAAATCCCAAAAAAACGTGAAGAGCATATTAATAACACAACACGTATAGTGTAAATTTTTACTTCGAAAGTTTATTACTGTATTACTGTATGCACATTTTAAATCTAAAATCCAAAACGGTTCTTCGTCAGAGGCTGTTACTGCAGGTCGCTCTGTTGTTCAACTCAGACTTATCCTCCACGCCTATCAGTAGGCCTATAAGAGGGCTACGACAACAGTCTGCGCAGAAGCGTCGGTAAGTATAAGTAACCAAGTAACGATTTGGGATTTGGAAAGATTTTAAATCAAAACACGGTGCGATTCAATCGTGATTTAAATCCAATTGCGATTTGGATATACCGATGACTGATATCCAATGGGAGAATGTCCTATGCATTCGCAAGCATCACTGGCTGGGAGTGAGTATGGTGGCCGGTTGGAAACTGCAGCAACGTCGTCGTCGTCGACGTCTTTCGGTCAGTCCGACACTCGGGCCGGTTGCCGCCGCCGATAAACTACCATTGTCCAGTCACTGACTTCCATATTACACTCGCAGGAATTCGCCAAATCACGTGACTGATGAAGTCCATAACCGCGTTACCCGAGACGCTCGTAAGTCTTACTTGTTCGTTCGCTCGCGATAAAAGCATTCATATTTAATGCAGAAAATAGAGCCTACAATTAAATAAAGCATACACGACGACGTTCCATAATTGCCGGAATCTCTAGCTATAGTGAAAATGAGTAGAAATAAATGACAAGAACGAGGTCATATTAATGCAATTATTGCAGAGTAAAGAAAATGTATTAGTGGCAAGTTTTGCGTAAATTATGCGCAACATTGTCTCAGACATATTGCTGAAAACTTTACTTTAAACATAGCGTTAGACAGAGCTGAAAACTATCCAAAAACAAAGCAAACAAATCACGTTTTAAAAAATTTCGAAAAATACTCAGTTCATATTTTTTTCTCAAATTTCGCTTATACATATGATTTCGACGACTCTATACAGCATATGCATATATACGTTTGATGCAGAAGTGTATTTTTCAAAGTGCGGTCAAGTTTTTACACGTATCGGTTTAAACTGCAAAGATTGCCAGAAAGATTCAGCTATCTGTGTTTATGAAAGCTCTGAAGCATATGAAAAACAATAAGATTTAAACCTTATGTTTTGTTATAACTCAGAAACAGAGTGCATTAGATTAATATATACGACGCAGTCTGCTTCCGAAGTGTGCTAGCCTAGGCTACTTGTTGCTTTGCTCTGACGTGCAATTTAGACCTGTCAGTTGCAGAACAGACTTGTCGGTGTAATGGAGTCGCGTGTTGGAAAAGGCGAAAAATGTAATCTGAAGAGAAGACGCGGACGATGCAATTAAATGTGGCGAAATTGTCCTTGCCACCGTATATATCGAGCATCGTCTATAGCTGGCTACATGTCTGTGTATGGCTTTGAGGCAGACGGGCGGGCGGGAGTCGGTCGCTTGCGGACGAATGTGGATTCTACCATGCAGCCACAGTGCTCGCGTTGACGCTCGCCATCCTAACGAGATCAGGAAGACGAGATGCGCACGGTTTGCATGCAGCGTCAGCAGCAGCAGCAGCAGCAGCAGGCTTTGCTCGCCGTGTTTCCTGCGTATGACCGGCGCCGCAGTCGCCCTCTTTGCAAGCCGAGCTAGCGACAGCTCTCGTTAACGCTTACGCGATTACCGATAAACGGGGAAATCGCAGCGCGGCATTCTGGCGACGCCGCCGGCGACCGTTTCCACGCGAAATTGTTGTCGTCGTTCACGACAACCGCGCTCGTTTTTCTCGCCGCAGAGAATAGCCCAAAGGTCGCCTCGGCCTCGGCGTAAATTGGATGCTTCGCGCTGCAATCATTGCACGCCGAATCTGCATTTCGCGGTCAGCGACTCGACGAAGCTAAATGGCTCGTCTTGTAAACACAAGCTGTTCACAATCACATCACCATCATCATCATCATCGACAACCGTGGGCTCAATGCCCGTTGGTGTCTGACGCCATTCTTACTATCGCTGCCCACCGCTGCCTATCTAGGGCAGCATGGCTTAACTCCTGCAGGGTTG
>Ga0056128_1000839_pt1 | contig 30945 bp, 18 predicted proteins | sample WorMetLIZISLAND2_FD_71113 | JGI IMG/M metagenome (GOLD analysis project Ga0056128, IMG submission 71113) | Marine gutless worms symbiont microbial communities from Max Planck institute for Marine Microbiology, Germany - Olavius geniculatus... ...
TTACTTACTTATTCGCAGTAGTGCCTTGTGACGTCATTGTTACGTCATATTGTGTTTATTTGCTTTGTTTACCAGTAATAATTTTTAGAATAAATCGTTTGATATGGGCAGAATAACAAATGATGATTGCTGTTTGAACACCGATATTAGCAGTAGTGTTTGTTTTGCTAGGTAATGTGGTCACACAATAAAGGTGCGGTGGGTGGAAAAACATCACGTTACGCGCCATAAATTTCTGCTTGTAACAGTGAAAAAATGGTTAAAATCGGTGCTGAATTACCGAAGTTATCCCAAAAATAAAACTGGGGGTCCGTTTTTTTGAACCACCCTGTATATTAGTGACTGGCTGATAAAAACAGTGGTTTGCATTTAAAAATTGGGCTTTAATTCTGCCTGATTAAAAAAAGTTTTCAAAACCGCACGTTTGATGATCAGTTGGTACCATTGTGCATAAATCTGCTCACCTTTTAGTGTTTATGTTTTGAAGTAATTTGTTAAATATTTCCGTGCAACTGTAGTCCGTATCCCTCTCGGTTTTTTTTGGGGGGAGGGGTGTAAGTAGCATTTGAGAGCATTCACACCGATGCAATTCGAGCTAACTTATTGAGTACTACTGTTACTGAATTGGCAAACAGTTGATTTTTACGCGCGAAAGCAGCTACTGCTTTCAGCGCGTCTTAGCCATCGCAATTCTGTCCGTCCGTCCGTCCGTCTGTCTGTCTGTTTGTCTGTCACACGGGTGGATCGGACAAAAACGGTGCAGGCTAAAATTACCAAATTTTCACCGTCGGCTGCCCGGAAGACTCTAGTTTCAGGAACCGTAAAGCTTTTTCATAAATTCGAAAGGGGTCACCCCGAACGAGGGCGCTAAATGAGAGGGGGTGGGCAAAATTTGCGATTTCTGGCCAATTAGCAACGGTGCGAGATAGCCTAGGTTACTATTAATCACTAATAGGAAATCGCATACTGGCTTTCGATTGGCGCCGAATTAAATGACCTTGAATGACCTTGAACGCCAAAATAGGGGATTTTATGGATTTTTTGGCGATTTTGCGCTGCAACACAAGGCTATATCATTCACAACGTGGCGCCACGGTACTGGCGTTGGTGGCGTAGTTGGTAATGCGTTTCGGCTGAAACGAAGTTACTCTACGCCGGGCCCGGTTAGTACTGTGATGGGTGACTGCCTGCAGGCAGCAACTGCTATAGGCTTTCGCGCGTCTCGTGAGCATTAGCTCAAATTTGTTGTTTTGCATAGTTAGAGCTTACCGAGTAAGTATATAGAGAATTCACAGGTAGATTTGCTGTGTGAATGCAGTGGAGGATACTACTGGAGTCGTACAGCATATATCAGGCTGGCTTACCGACCGCTCTCAGAATCGCTCGACAACTTGCATGCTCAAATGAAGTACTCTCTTTGTGGCAAGTATGTAACCTATATGCACAGGTTTTATTTTTAGCTTGTATTTATTTGTTACATTTTTTACAGTTCATTGACCAATCGGTAACAACACAAGCTTATCTTGGTTCTATAGGGGCCTATATGAAATCACATTTATATACGTAACTTCTGTGACGTTTGATACAAGGATGATAATTATTTATTTGTCTATTATATTTTGTACTTTTATTCAATGATTTGGGAACATTTCGTGGTGCATAACACTGCTCAGTATGTGCTCATCTACTTGTTTTTGAAGTTATTTGTTGAATATTTCGATGGAGCTGTACTCTCTATCTGATTTACATCTCTTCCAGGTTTTGGGAGTAAGTATTTAAATAGCAGGTCAAATTTGTAGAATATGACAGCAAAACCTAGTGGATAACGGAGCCTCGAGCCTCTTATAGCTATGATCTGGGTCAGAGTAATGGAGGAGGTTCTAAGATGAGCCAAACTCTCAAGAAACCAAAGTAGTAACTGCGGGTAATCACTGGTATATTTTTTAAAGAATTTACCGGGGAAACCAACTGTAATGAATAAAGCCAAACAGGTGGCTGTAAAACCTGTGAAAACATAATTATAATTCTCTAGTTATTTGTCATGAGTTGTTTTTCTGACTGTTGTGTAGTGTGACGATCTTGATTTGAAAGAATTTCTACAACGTCCTGTACAGGTGTGTATAAATAGAATTATATATTATATTAATCTTTTGTTCACTTTTTTCGTGTTTTAACGTTTACATTTTCCCTGATAATCAATCTTATAAGTAAATTTACATTAATTGCACCATGATCATGACTTCAGTTATAGCGTTTGTTTATACCAGTGAAATCTATTTGCTTATTGTCGTGTTACTGAAAAACTTGTAGGTAGGCCTAGTATAGGCCTACCAATTTCACAAGGCGACACTTTGAGAGACAGACTGTTAATAACGGTTGCATAATGTTTTGAATGATATTGTACACTTGTAAATGTTGTGCATTTTTAGCATTTCTGTGAATTGTATCATCACTTTGCAACATTCGTTTCCGTGGTTCCAGATGGGGATTTGGCTTTCATTGTACAAGGTAAACACTCCACATGTAAACAACAGCAAAAAACTACATTGTCATTAGGGGGACGCCACCAATAGCCGGAATGTATGACCCAACAAAATTTGATATGAAACGCTACAATGTATTTGCCCTTTCCATGATTTATGGTATGAATCAGCATTTGACAACTATTGCTTAAATCAGAAATTGCTGTAATTTTCTTCATTTCGTTTCCAAACTATTGTCAATATCACAATTTTTACCTCCGCCAAGGAGGTTATGTTTTAGCCGGTTTTTGTCTGTCTGTCTGTCTGTTTGTCTGTGTGTCAGAAAGATAACTCAAAAAGTTATGGATGGATCTTTCTGAAATTTTGAGGGAATGTTGGGCATGGCATAAACTACAAGTGGTTAAATTTTGGGGGGTGATTCGGCAGGAATCCTGGATTCTGGATCACTGTGAAATTTTCGTTACCAATGCGTTAATGGAGGCATAAGGGAACCGCTGGCAAAGCGAATATGGTAACGCCACCTGGTGAATAGCTTTGCCTTGGCGGAGGTACCTGCAGGCTACGACTGCGTTCTAGCTTAAAACTAAAATGATAGTGAATGAATACCTGTTACACTCAGGTATGAGCAGTGGCTATTATGACATTGTATCATTGTATTTTGAAGTCATTAAGGTGTGAAGTGAAGATGGTATCTTTATTTTTTGTGCCATGTTAAAAAACTGAACAAAGACTAAATTAATTTGGCAAAAAGTGGAATCACTGTCCTCGTTTATATTCGCCAGGTGGCAGCACAGGACAGACGATTTGGCTACAATTTGCAATTGCATGTTTTGGCTCCGGGTTCAACCGCCAAAGCTCCCCTTCCGATGGGAGTCCGACCCCTATCTAACACAATGTGTCACTTGAGCCCAAAGGTGTATCTGCCAAAACGCATCTTAATCCGTCAAACTGTTTAAGCAGAGGGCATAATGTGACTGAGACAGACGACAGACAGAAGGCAGAGCGCGCTACGTAGAAATGAGTAGGAATAGGCAAAATCGTTTCAATTTTGTTTCTGCTGAAAGTGATTCCACCCCAAAAAAAGTGACAGCAACTGATCTGGATTTGTACCAGCTTGTAGTCACTATTGCAACCCTCAAATAATTGATCAAAGTAGGCCTAATAAACTCGACATAAATATCCGTACCCGGTATGTGATTGTAGGTAATAGGGTGTTTACACGATCCAGCAAACGTCGAGCAATTAGCACGTGTATTTTGAGTACATTTGCTGGAAGTTTGCTAGACGCTTGCTGGATCGTGTAAACGGGGTATAAATCACGATGAATGTTGTGCGTGCTGTTGCAGAGATGGCGGACGAGCTGCAACAGTGGTCTACCTGTCGACTGAACAAACCTGTGCCTACACTGTGTTACAATATTGCTGATTTATAATACTCGTTAATTGTATATCGAACCTGCTGCGCTATTGTCCAATACGTCCAATATGCTGTTAGCAATAGGCCCACATGTATAATTTTGACGACAGACGTTGATTGGATTGATCACATTGTATTATGCGGCCGTTTCAAAGACCACATTACTCGTCTTGTCAATCGCTCTGTCTGTCTCTCCCATACAAGCTGTTGAACCTGTTGGTTTGGAAACAAAAACGGCATAAAAAACCTAAATTGGTGTGGATGCTTCGCAGTAACAGGTATGCTAATTTTTAGTTCACAGTCGTCTGATGTGGAAAATAACAAGAAAAGGCCGCGTATCTCGCACGTGTTCAGTGACCTTATCTACTCTCAACGCCTGGAACGCTTATGCTTATCAGCTGGTCAGACGACCGCATTTCATGTTGGCACTCGGCGTTGACATTTTTTCTTGTTTTGTTTGTTTGACAATCAAGTATATTGTTCATGGGTAAGAATGAAATCTACATCTACGGAGTGTATACCTTACAGCATGAATACTTGTACACAAGCGCCGTGAAATATAATGAGCTCCAAAAATGTATCCTTATATACATCGATCGCAATGACAAAGACTACTTTCAACCAATTTTAATAATTTCTGACAGATATATACAGGGTGGGCCATAAAAGTGACACTTTACTTTTGTCTATATCTTCGCCAATTATTGACCGATTTTCAAAATTCTTTCACTGACACACTCTGCCGACAATTTGCAATAGTGATTATTACACATCCCACCACACTGTAGACGCGTCTCTACACTACCTTGTAAAATATCAATGAAATATGCACATATAACGGTAATAACAAACATTTTTGTACAATTGAAAAAAAACACTTCAGACCAACGTTACAGTGAATGGTCTGTATGACACTAAACTGTGTGGGTCTAACACAGTCTAGTGTCATACGGATCATTCATCACAATGTTGGTATAAAGTTTTTTTTCATTTACCTAAATTTTTGTTATTATTGTTAGTTCTTGCTTACATTTATATTTCACAAGGTAGTGTAGAGACGCATTTACTGTGTGGTGGGATAAATAATAATGCAATTATTGCAAATTGTATGCAGAGTTTGCCAGTCAAAAAATTTAAAATCGGTCAATAATTGGCGAAGATATAGACAAAAGTAAAGTGCCAGGTTTTTTTATGGCCCATGGTGTACTACACCTTTAGTGTTCACGAAATCGTTTTCCTGACTACTTTTCTGGATTGAACTCCGTCCAACCTGACTCTAGTGCAGCAAACAGTAGTTTATTGGTACGAATTGTCGTCCGTCTGTCTGTAACAGATGTATTGTGGCTAAGCTTTAGGTCGTAGGGGAAAACTTTTGCACAAAAAATTAGCCATGTGTGCTAAACTCGAGCATGCAAATTTTCAGCCATCTAGTGCAAGGGAACATTTTAGAATTCAAAGTTGAAATGGAGGGGGTAGGAAAAATGTGTGTTTTTCAACAAAAAACTGGCCATAACTTGGAAACGATGAGAGATACGACCTTAGATGACCTTGAAGGCCAGTACGTGCTATTGTGGCTAAATGGTGCGAGATAGGGCCTAGATTAATATTAATCACTAATAGGAAGTGGCATACACGTTTTCAGATGAAATGAAAATCATCGACTTTGAATGACTTTGAAGGTCACTGACAACCAGTATGGTCAGTTATCCTAGTGACAGCTGGGCTTCTTGTTATTACTTAGGTCTCCTACACTGATCAATTGAATTTGCAATAACAGGATGAGGTTAGCCCATATAATACAGTTTGTTTAAAACTATGACCATAAGTTCATCTACGTTTACGCATATTTAGGGTTATGACTATGCTGCTATCAAACCAACGTTTATGAGTTTAATAAATTATTCTTTACAATACAATCAAAAACTGGACATTCTCAACAGTTTGAAAAGTGCATGCATGTAAAATACAGCAAACAAGTGCATATATAAATAAGCAAAACGTTTGTCATCTAAGTCACGTTTAAACACAAGACGGGCTTACACGCAATGAACAGCAATTCTGAACAGCAAAACACTAATAACCAGCATGTTCACTAGTGTTAAATTCACGCTAAGCTTGGCTAATCAGGTGGCGGCGGGTAGTAATGATTAACACACCATGTAGAACAACGTAGATACTCTATGCCAAGGCCAGACGCCAGAGTACTGTGGGCATCTCAGTATGTAACCATTAACCAACCACCTAGATCAACTCAGCCTGGCCATCCCTCCACATGGACAAGTGCAATGAGTAATAGCAAATGCTGGAGCATAAACAGGCATACTGTGGGATGATGCTGTAGCCAAATCCGTGGTCTCGCAGTGTAAACTGGTGTCTGGCTGAGTGCTAAGGAAAAGATGGTCAGCGCCGTCCTATGGGACGTGGCTTTGAAAGGATGTAGCCAACATTTAGCTACAGTCAGCACAAATTAAACACAGGTGAACGGTAGCAATTATGCAGTAAATTGCATTCAACATGAACAGTGTACAAACAGCAGATACACACACTCACACACAGACTAAGCTGACAACACGACAAATTTCATAGCTAATGTATGGCATATAAATGTAGCGACCTATGCTCCACAGCACTGTGAATGGGTTCTTTCATCACATGTCATTGTATCTTCATTGTTGAGATGAGGCTGCTCCCCCACAGAACAAAAAACAGCTAACACCCGTTTGGTTTTCGTTTGACAAGGCTATCTATTTTGAGTTCTAGCACATCAGCTATCCCAGAAAGAATCGATGGATATCGCTGCAGCTAATTTTTGCAGGCCAAATGATCTTCCTATCATCCAACCAACACCAGTGCAAGAATAGTATTCAAACAGCACATAAGACAAATATCAACGTTATTTGGCTACTTAGAAATTAGATGACATCGATATTACTAACATAACAAATATTCTGCAACTTCAGGGCACTACTGATAACAAGTGTGCAATAGCAACAACACACTATTCAATGACTACACATACAGTACTGCACAATTATATTTTTGATAAGTTTTTATTGAATAACTGGCAAAATCAAAATTTATTCCTCACTTCTGGTAAAAGTTACAAAATGGTAAATATGCATAGCAAAACTTTGGAAAAAAAACAAAACAATAAAACAGACACGATTAAAAATTAAACCCACAGGACATGAGGTGTAGTTCCTGCGTCTTGCCCACTACACTACAGAAGATTCTATACAAACTTACAGAGAACAGAATGTAGGAATATTTTAGCTGCATTTAGTACTATGTTGTTTTATGCATACAGCATTCTGGGGGAACATACAGTTTCTGAATAACAGCTGAACTTGTGTTAGCATAAAGAATTGATCCGACAGAATCTATTTCATCATTATGTGTAGCTTTTCAGCATCTTACAGAACATTCCAGCAGCAGCAAAAGCAGCTAAATATTGCAATAATAATTAGGACTGTACCGAATACCAGGGTTCTCACTCTTTTACTGACAAAAAATCCAAGACTTTTCAGGACCCCCATGAAATAATCTCCAGGACATTTTTGCAGCCCACAAATTTTTAAATGGCACCACAAATTCAAAAGTAAAGGACTAAACAATGATTTCCATTTGCACCTATGAAAAAATGCATGATTTTCAAGGATAATTTTCCAGCACTTTTCAGGACCTTGAGTTTTAATTTCCCGGACTTTCCAGGACCAAAGTGACTTTCCAGAACTTTCTAGGTCCTGTAATTTTCAAGAAAAAATCCAGGACTTTCCAGGAGGTGTGGGAACCCTGGAATACTCTATTCATATTCTATTCGGTCCGAATAGCGGGTCAAATAGTGTATTCATATATGGCTGAATAATAAAGTCAAAAACAAACCGAATACACATAATATGCACTGCACCATCATTGTTAATTGTTACTGCATTTAGCTCTACAGTTGCTGTCTCAGCAGCATAACGCCCACATGCGATAGATACCTTTAAGGCATTTCCTTAACTATTTAGTTTGCTCACTGTCAAGAGTCTGTTATGTATCACCAACACGTTTCATTAGTGTCAAGTGATCTTTCTTCGTATCAGTCATTTAACATGGATACAAAGTACAAAATGTTCGGTTTTGAAATTGTTCAAAAAGCCTATTCAAAAATTTTTCACTGCACTGCAAAAAAAACCCGGGCATTGTGAATGTGTTCGAACTTGCATCAACTATTTGTATTCAGCTGAATAATATCATAAATTATTCATATTCGGCTGAATAGTAAATTCTACTATTTTTTCACATCATAAGTCATGATGGTTTCGAAAAACTGAAATTCCAGGACTTTCAAAACACTCTTCCGTCAAATTCCAAAACTTTCAAGACCCAATTTGGTTTTCTAGGACTTTCCAGGTCCTGGAAAAATGAATTTTTTTTCAAGAACCTGTGATTAACCTGAGCAGAAAATGTCATAAGCCTGCCTCATACATAGAATAGACTCACAGATTGTAAGGTTGAAACAGTAACTAAGTTACTTAACTTTTTTTCCACAGCACACAGGGTGGCCATTCTCACATTGCGGTGATGATAATTTAAAAAAAAATGAAATTCAAGCACTTCTGAGACCATCTTCCATCAAATTCCAAAACTTTGAAGACCACGCTTAGTTTTCAAATACTTTTCAGATCCTGAAAAAAATGAATTTCCTTTCAAGAACCTGTGGTTACTCTGAGAAAAAAATTCCTAAGCCTGATAAGCTTGCCATGTGTCAGAGGCAAAAAAGCCATCAATATAAACATCCATGCTTCAATAGCAACAGTACAACACTTATACGCCAATATTCAGCACAACATACAAAGATTACGCATACAAATTGCAAAAAACAACTACTAAACTACAGTCACTGTAGACAATGTACAATGTGCAAAACAATACAAACCTAAGAAATAAATAATTTACATAAAATTTTCACACAAAACAGTCACACTTGAAACCGATACTACAGCGCAAGGGTCGTTCCATAAATAAGTTTTCAAAAAGATGTCATTATACTAATTCTTAAAATAAGAGAAATCCGAAATATACGTTTTGTAAGAAATTAATTCTGATTACTAGCTGTGAGTTTTATTATGATGGCATCAGTGTGACATCATTTATAAACATCAAATGTAAACTTGGTTATGGAACAAACCTTGTACATGTACATGGTACAGTACATATATATGAAACACACACAACAGTATGACCGGAATATATGACTCGCGTAAAAACTACTCCATTCTAAATCCACTAAACTATAAAAGAGGGATACATACGTAAGATCAACCAATAACTGCTAAATAGATCAGATTTAACACAGGTGTCGATAAATTCATGCAATCAAATCTCAATAATGCAGCATATAATTGCGAATACATGCATTCTGAAATAGGCAAATATACTATAAAATCTATTCCAATAAATGACATCGTGATAAACACTGCCGCAAATTTTCAGTAGTCTACGTGCATTGCATCGACTGCAAAATATTGAATCAGTTAATAATACATCTGATGCCATACATACATAATATACGTAACATGTTAAAATAAACATTTTAAAATTGCAATCACAACTATACTGACAAAGACAATAACAAATATCGTTAAACCAATATTACTGAAAACGCAAACAACGCTGACGCTTATCAAAATTAACAAAAATAATATATTATATCTAAAACAGCAATGCAAATGCAACTGCCACTGTGGCTTCTTCTACTTCATCGCATTCTACCTAAAAACAGCCCCATCAATGCAAAATGGCACTAAACGCATAAAAATTTTAAACAATATGGAATGCGTTAACAAGCACATGGAAATTTTCCCGGAGGGAGCGGTTTTCGGCGCATGACATAGAGAGGCCGAAATCGATCGAAAGAAACAGCATGACTGTCGGCCCACCCTGGCGCTTTAGGAGTCAGCCAGAATACGCGTGCAAGGGTAAGGCAGTCGTCTTCGGCTCGGTGGGATTCTGCTGGCTCATGACCCACAATTCGCTGGTGCAAGTCGACTAGTTTGTACGATGGGCGCTTTGCTGCTGTCATAATAATCTTTCTACCGGGTCGAGTAAAGCCGGCAAACTGAAATGTGCTTGAAGCATCATCAGCACCGGACGTGCTTCTGGGTGGTCCTCCCTCAGTCGACTCCGTGCCACCTTGGTGTGAATGCCCGGTGTCTGAGTCACCAGACTCAGTCTTCAAGTCACCCACGTGATCTGCCAAGGACATGTCCGAAGCATCGCCAGCATCAGAGCTACTTGTGTGGTCATCAGAGCTACCATCTGGAAACAGCTGGCGACGAGTGTGTGATCCAGCATGATTTCTCTCAGCATCTCCATCGCTATCCAAGCCAAACTTTGGTTTCTTACAATTTGCCACATTTTCGGTTAGATCAGATTTGCTAGGTGGCGTTTGTTCCAACTTCCGATCTCCTGTACCATCTAACATGTCGATCCAGCTACTTAGTGTCTTTTGGTGGTCTGGTGACAGAACAGTCGGTGGCGGAGATGACGAAGGTTCACGCAGGAAACGGTTGGGATAAGTGACTGGGTCCCCGGCGAGATCACGAAACATTTCCCATGTATCCACACACAACACCGGCTCATTGTTGACTAGCAGCAGAGGTGAACAGCCAGTCGACTGCAGCTCTGCGGCAAGCAGTGGAAAGTCGAACCGCGAGCCGTTATGAGCGACAAGGCAAACTGGTGACTCAAGCCTGCGGAGGAACAGCAGCACGAGATCCCCGACCTCTGAGTCAAAGTCTTTCTGCTGATAGAGATTATCATTATTCAGACCTGCAACACAAACAAACATCATACTGAGTTCAAGGCTAATTATGAATGCAACAAACTTACAGAACAATTAGTCATATGTTTATTGTTCTAAATGTCATCACACTTGAAAATGCCACAAAATGATCTTCAACTGCTATTTTACAAGTGTACATATTGCCTTTACTGACGTTTTCTTCTTTCGATTATTCTATAAACACACAACTACAAACACTGTGTACTGGACTCATTTACCTGGTAGATATTTCCTTAATTAATGTCACAATAGTAATCACAGTAACAGCAATGACAACCTGTAATATTTTCTATGCTAGCAATGACGTCATTCATTATTTGCTGGCAAGTTTGACAGTAGTTGCATCTTGTAGATGAAGCATGTAGTCATTCACTGATGGCAAGCTACTAAGTAAATAGTCCTGTCGAAATAATGCATTAATGTGTGTGCATAAATGCACGATTAAAACATTGATGTAACATTAATTTAAAAAATAATGCTTCAACAGCACTACTGATTACCACAACATGCATTAGTCAGAAAGCACAGCTATCTTACAAAATCTTACAAGTCATCAAGCATGATGCAAACCTGTTATTTCGGCAGCTTCATAGCATACTGGTTTCATTGGGTAGATGCATACAGACAGCTTATTGATGACACGAGGGAGATCAGGTGGTGGGTCATTAGTTCCCGGTGACCACAGAGCTTTGCGTGCTCTATAAACCATCTCTTCACCAGACGCCCGATGCATTGCCACCATTGTTATTTCCGTAATTCGTGGATTATCAGACAGACCGGTTCCTTCCAGATCAAAGAAGACAAACGTTTTTATCTGCTGTCGAGACATGCTTGTGTCACTTCAAACACTCTGCAAAAAATAATATCACAAAAAGTAAAAAAGCTACTAATTGTACATGTTAGTTAGTCTGTAACAAAATAAGGCCAGGATAACAGGCATGGATGTTGTCGCTAAGGTAGCCAGACCATCACACCTATATTCTAAGGCCAGCGTCCAACTTCCAGTCGCAGAAAGAAAGTGATTTTTCAGACTGACTGCAGTCCGGGCCCATACATGCTATAGTGACGCTGCTATATCAAACGCTACAATTGGTCGGCCAAGAATTGCGAGGTAATATTGCAAAACCTCTATGCCCGAATCCTAAAAGCTACCCTAACCGTAAGCCACAACAATACTTGTATGACAGACGGCCACAGATAGACGTATCAAGCCAAAAAGTCAGTGGCACGGAGGCCGCCCTTAGATCGCACAGTAAGTGATTTTTTGGCGAGATCACATGGTCACTTACTTGCAGATTTCCGATTTCACTTATGTTAATCAACTGCTAAAGATGTCTAAAGTTTGAAAATGAAGAAATATTTACCAATGTTTCACGCTTTATAATTATTTTGCAACAAATCATATAGGTGCATGCAGTGCGATCTCTACGTCATAGCTGTTTACTTCACGTCTATCAACCGAGAACGATTGTGACACCAATTGTACTGAATTTTGGTTATATTAATTGCAATTAAATCCGACTCCAAACCCTAAACCTAACCCTAACCCTATTCCTAACCCTAACCTAAAGTAACCCTAATTCTACACCTAGGTCTCATGATCTAAACATGGCCGATCTTGGTTTTTAGACACCCACGTGTCTGATGTACATAAATGTTTGATGTTACATTACATTATATTAGCAGATATTTACGACTGCCATGACAGTCCAGTGCGATGTTTCCGTTAATATGTTGATTTTGTGCAAAGTGCATGTTGAAGTTGTTAAAAAGTCAGTCTTACTTTTCCAGAAAGTTAGTGTGTCCGGAACTCAAACGAAACCTCTGACGACAAAGATTCATGAAATGTGCAATAAGATATGATTACTGCAAGATTTACGAGTAAGTGACCATGTGATTTGGCCGATTTTTAAAGGTTTTTCGTGGTGAAAAAATACTGCAATTGTACCCGGCTGTGTTTACAGAAATTTTCGAATTTGTTCACGACCGGCCATGTACATCGTCGCCGTTTTCTATACACATGGCCGGCCGTGTGTATAACACCAGTCAATTTTTACGCGCGAAAGCAGCTACTGCTTTCAGCGTGTCTTAGCCATCGCAATTCTGTCTCTCCGTCCGTCCGTCTGTCACACGGGTGGATCAGTCAAAAACGGTGCAAGCTAGGATCACCAAATCTTCACCATCGGGTGCCTGGAAGATTCTAGTTTCAGGAACCATAGAACTTTTCCATAAATTCGAATGTGGTCACCCCGAACGAGGGCACTAAATAAAAAAAGGGTGGACAAAATTTGCTATTTTTGGCCAATAAGTCGCTGTATCTCAGCAACGATGCGAGATAGGGCCTAGGTTACTATTAATCACTAATAGGAAGTCGTACACTGGCTCTCGATTGACGCTGAATTCAATGACCTTGAATGACCTTGAACGCCAAAATAGGGGGTTTTATGGATTTTTTTGGCGATTTTGGGCTGCAACACAAGTCTATATCATTCACAAGGTGGCACCACGCTACTATCATTATGCAATAGAGAACTTGGCATTCGTTTATTAACTTAGTGTAAACCGGAACTGCTATAGGCTTTCAAGCGTCTCGTGAGCATTAGCTCAAATTTCTTGTATAATGTCCCATGCTATGCTATAGCGAATTATGGAACTTTCATTCCCACGTACTTTCGCTCCCGGGAGCGAAAGTTCCATAGGTGGAACTTTCGTTCCCACGAACTTTCGCTCCCTGGAACTTTCGTTCCTTGGAACTTTCGTTCTCCGGAGCAAAAGTGACATGGAACTTTCGCTCCCTGGAACTTTCGCCCCCAAACAAGAATTACTTTTATTTACATGATCAGCTACTGGTATTTCCGCGTAGGGACTAATATTTCTTTCTTGGTTTATTATGTAATGACTCATTGTAAATAAAATTAGGCCAACTCTCATTATTATGGAATAGAATATGACCTGTAGCCTAATTTATTTAAATACAATAACACGCACCGTCATTTGACAAGAATGCATGGATGCTGAAGAGCTGCGTGAACAGTTTTCGCACAATCCAGAACGTGGCGTCCAAGTACCATCGTCTATCTAGCTGGTGATTAGCCATGATGATGTGGCGCCAGTTATTAACGATGACGTCCACCTTGACAAAGTCTTCGTGTGGTTAATTATTCCTTTGATACTTGGCAACACATAGCTGGCCCGTTAAGGACCAAACAATAGGCAAGGGAAACATTGCGGTTGTAAGATGCACAGCGTGTACGTGTGCATGGTGGACCGTGGAGAGCCGGCGCCGCGTGCCGGCCTTCTTTGATTCCTGCTGCTTCGATCCTTGCTCACTGCAGGATTGCCATATGGCTGTGGCGAAAGCAAACATGGAAGGATATAAGGGGAGCGAAAGTTCCAGGCAGCGAAAGTTCCATGTCACTTTTGCTTCGGGGAACGAAAGTTCCCAGGAACGAAAGTTCCAGGGAGCGAAAGTGCCAAGGAGCGAAAGTTCCTGGGAGCGAAAGTACGTGGGAACGAAAGTTCCTGTTACCTGTTATAGCAATGGGACAGCATGTTTGTCAGGAAATTAATGAGAATGAAGCATGGGATTAAATTTGCTGTTGTTGAGCTATGTAGATATCTGTGCATGCAGTTTCATACACGGCGGACGGAAAATAGCGTAAGATTTGCGGACATTTCCATCCGTCGGGACGGAAAATAACAGCAAGCCTGTTTCTGCCCATCGCCGTTCGTTGTCATCAGGGAACTCAGCGTTCCTTTGCGTTATGACAAAATTTCTCGAGTTAGCTAAAGGGCCAGTTTATTCTTACCACGGAAACCGTCAAGCGTCAGTCTATTTATGCAGACAGGAAAACTAATCGTAAACTTAATACAAGCATAAAAATTACATAATTCATTAAATGCCCAAAACCGGAAATAACGCCATGGCAATGTTGTTGACAAAGAGCTGTGCCGTTTTGCAATACTGTGCCATTTGTTCAAGAACTTGAACGTGAATATTACTAGCAACTGCAACTCATGATTAACTGTGAATTCATTGAGTGTTAAACTGTTAATCTCACACGCATTGCTGCAATATGTAGTCAACATAGAAATCATAATAAATTAAATCCATTGTTGTGCTTAAATGGCAATCTCACCTTTTTAGCCGACCGTATTTAAGTAACGTTCGAGCTTATGGTATAGTACGAGTTGTCGTCAGTCTGTCTGTCTGTTTGTAACAATTAACAAATGTATTGTGGCAAAAATTTAAATCATAATGAAAAAGTTTTAACACGAATAATTAGCCATATGTGTGAAACGTAAGCATGTAAAATTTCAGCGATCTAGTGCAAGAGAAACATTTTCAAATTCGGTGTTGAATGGAAGCAGTGTTTAATTGCCGGGGAGGTTGGTGGGTTGAACCCCCAACTGTTTTATCAACCCCCTAACACACTGTCAAGTTATTCATTAGGGGGATCAGCTATATACTATTTGCATACGATTAATATCACAATTTTGGTCACGCTCCGATCGTCGAGAAGTTCGACCCCCCAGCTAATTTTTTATAATTCAAACACTGAATGAAAGGAAAAGGGTAAAAATGTGCGTTTTTCAACAGAAAACTGGCCACATTTCGAAAACGGTGAGAAATACAGCTAAAGTTACTGTTAATCACTAATCGGAAGTGGCGTACGTACGCCCTTTTACATACAATGATGAAGTTTATTCGCGATGACAGGCAGTAAAAACCATACAAAAAAAAGAAAAGCCATGCAAGACAATATAACAAAAGACAAATCAATGAGTCCAAATACACGACAGTGAAAAAGCTAACTACTTGGCCTACTTAAAAACTAGGGCCTAGTTACTATTACAACACAACTAAAATGCTCAAATATTTTGTGACAAATGTCCTGTTCAGTACAGATGAAAATCATCGATCTTGAATGACCTTGAAGGTCACTGACAATCAGTACGGTCGGCTACTCTATAGAGACAGCTGGATTTTTGTAAAACTTATTTATTCACCTACGTCCAATTCATGGTTAGTACAATCGAAGTCATGTACATAGTCTCATAGACTGCAGCGTACGTAAAGTTGGTTTTCATCCAACGCAAAATGCAAGGCACGTTGCTGACTCGACGACACGCGACATCTATTCTTGCTTTTTGGGTCTTGCGTTAGCTGCGTCACTTTCGCAGTGTTTTGCGTTTATTTGCGTTTGCTAGTTGTTAGTTGTGATGTAACTTTTTTGCGTTCGCTGCGTACGTTGCATACGTTGCGTTGAACAGAAACTCTACTTAATCCTCATGTTAGTTCTATACTGCACAATGCACATCGAAAATTTTCAATTATGTTTCATCGATTCTGTTCAATATGAAATAATAGGTTCGGTACATCAGATGTGCTACTCTATTTACCAAATCCCTTATCTTATTACTTTTGTCTAAGATCACCCCCAAGCAGTGCCAGACTGCAAAGCAGTTTCAGTCAGAACTCGGAACGCAGACGTCAGCAGCGATTGCAACTCAGCGAACCACGACCTGGAAAGATAAGACTGCCAGATGTAGGCTAAGTGAAAGTTTTGCCGGAGCGCAGTCGCCGAAGCATGCACGTAGGCCTACGTGGCAAGCTCTTGTAAATTTAAGTCGTCTGCAGCAGCAACAATTGCCGGCAACGAGCGTTACATCCGGCAGTGGTTGCACTGTCTGCAGCGTCTCACGACTCGTTAGTTTACAAAAAGTTTTGTTTTCAAAGTGCGTTAATAATGCTTTGTTAAAGTATTTGTCGTCGATCTCGCAGCATTGTACGAGGTCGTACATGTGAACTACAAGAACTGTCAGAAGTCGATTCAGTAGCAAAGCCAACTGCTTTTCATGCAGACGTAACAATTCCGTGGTGTCGAGTCTGAAGGTAGATGAGCAAATTTAGCGCCGTCTTCACTGGAAAGGAAGTTTCCGGCGCGTATGAGATTTATACGTCGTTGCAAAAATTCACCGACCATCCACTATACTTGGTTCATCCGTTGTCCAGCAGCAGAGCAAAACTAGAGGTCGGGTGGCACCGCATCTGTGAAGACTGAGGATGGATCGGATGCTGACTGCAGTCGCCAAGTTCGCGGGTTCGAGCGGACGCAACGACGACGACCTGATCGACCGACTTCACAACCGATACACCGTTCTGTTCCTGGTCATCTTTGCCGTCGTCGTCAGCACCAACCAGTATGTCGGCACGCCGATCAACTGCTGGGCTCCCGCATACTTTACTGACAACCATCAGCGATATACCGACAGGGTCTGTTCGTCTTTCGACCTGTGACACTTTGCTGACAACAACGATCGACGCGGCAACGTCGTGTGAAACACAACACCAGCAAATTATTATCATGATTTTAAACTCCAGCTTTGAAAAACAACCGTCGAACTTAGATGAAACACGCCATAAATGTATAAACTCTGAAAAAAAATTTTAAAAACGTCAAAACGCGATTCGTTGTAAAAAAAGTTAAAGTTTTTAATTGTTAAATAAAAATATAATTCATCAAAAATTTGTCACGGTACATAAGTAAATAAATCTCATTGCAAAATTCTTAATTATGTAGTGAATAAACTTTTTGTTTTTGAGTTAGGAGCCCTTACAAGACAGACGGACGGACGGACAGATGGATGGACAAAACGCTTATATAATGCGGCCTGTTAGAACAACCGCATAATAGTAGGCCCTACTGGAATAAACTGTTTATGTGTATATTTTAACCTCAGTTCCAGCTGATATTTGTATACGAGCGGAACCGTTACGTTGCTGTATGACAGGTGTGTTGGATATCGAGCACGTACTACCTGCCTGACGAGAAAGCAGTACCTGGTCAGGCAGGTGTCGTGAAGCGTCACATCAGCTACTATCAGTGGGTCCCGGTGGTTCTACTGGCGCAGGCGCTGTTGTTCCGAATGCCGTGTGTGTTCTGGCGCATCTTCAACGACCGGTCCGGCATCAACATCAACAACCTGGTCGAGGCTGCCGAGACAATACAAAACGCACTGTATCCGGAACGACGCGAGAAGACGATTCGCTACATGATTCGACATCTCGACCATTACCTTGACTATCAGCGAGATTACCGAGGCGGAGGTAAGCTACCATTATACGCCTTTTTTCTGCGGTGCATCTAATTTGATGATCCGGACAGTTAGGCTTATGTTGGATTCAGTGGGAACTTCAAAACGGCCAAAGACGACCGGTTTAATCATTTTGGGTTAAGTCTCTCTTTGTGTTCATTGCAGTTTGCACGGCAGCAAGAAAAATTAGTTTGCGAGTGCAACGTAAGACAAAGTGTTTTCTTGGCAAGCCTTTCTGCACGCACGAAAAGTTAGGGCCACCATTGATTCGCGTTTGGATAATTTAGCACGCTTCATAAAATGTTGCGCACGTGTTTCATGTTGCGCGCTCGTGACCTAATGTTCGTGTTTCGCTACATTTTCGCCAGATTTGTGCACCCGTTTTCTTGTACGTGTGACTACAGCCTTTATTATAGCTGCTGCGCCATGTTTCGCATTTAGAGAGCCAGAATTTTGTGATTAACGAGAGGCTGGCCAAGAAAACGCCTTTCCTTGCGTTGCACTCTCAAACTAATTTTCCGCATCATTATTTTGTGGAGCGACCGTACATTCGTTGTTGCTGTTACTGCTGCAGGTTGCGACGCGTGTCAGCAGTGTATGGCTACCAGTCGACCGACCTGTCTGCCGATTAGTTTCGTCTGCGGCAATCGACGAGGCAACTACCTGATCGTCCTCTATGCTACCGCCAAGATACTCTACCTGCTGAACGTCATCGCCCAGTTCTACCTGTTGGACCAGTTCCTCGGCGGCGGCTACCGCCTGTTCGGTTTCCATGCCGTGCTTGAGATGACGGCGGGTCGTGAATGGAACGGTGCAGTTGCCGTGTTCCCGCGCGTCACGCTGTGTGACTTCTCCGTGCGCGGATACATGGGCACCGTTCACCCTCACACGGTCCAGTGCGTCCTACCCATCAACTTCTTCAGCGAGAAGATCTACCTGGTGCTGTGGTTCTGGCTGGCTCTGCTTGGTGCTCTGACGGCGCTGGGTCTGGTCCGCTGGGCCTGGGTGCTGCTGCCTGAGCGCGGTCGTCGACGCTACGTCCGTCAGAATCTCAAGATCATGGCTCGATTGCGTGCCGACGGCGGAGCTGGTGCGGAGCGTGACCGCAAGATGTCGCGCCGTTTCACCGAGTGCTACCTGCGACAGGACGGCGTCTTCGTGCTCAAACTTGTAGCCAAGAACTCCACCGATCTGGTAGTGGCTGACATCGTCGCGGCTCTGTGGGACAACTACCGCTTCAAGCCGTCGACCAACAACGTCCAGTATCATACACCCAGCGCCAACACAACCAGCCCCAGCGACCGTCGACAGTCAACCAGCATCGCGTACCTCGGCGACCCCGGCGAGGTGTCCATGGAACCTTCTGACATACTATAACAAATTGACACAACGTGATCCAGACCGTCGCATCCACTTGCCTTGCTGAACGCGCATGACGATTTGGCGAAAGAAGTTATCGCCGTTTTGATCTCTGAAACAGAAGTTTGAACGGGAAAGCAATAGCAACCTTAACGTCCATGTAGGCCTACGTGGCAGTGACGTTAATAAAGGCAAAAGATGCAAACCCAAGTCAAGGCCCTTAGGCCGAGGCTGTGTCTAACGTCGTCAAGGTTACGGCAAGAACTGCTTGATGATTTTGATCTTACAGCTCTTACAACTCCAGACTCATCTGTAGTCATATCTACTCGTCAATCATAAACCTCATAAATACGTATACAGAAATGAGTTAACTAGGCTATTCATTGTACTTACCAAACTAGGCGTTTTACTGAGTACTGACTTCGTTAAGTTAGTCTGAGATTAGCACATGCTTCATCTAAACATTAAACAAGTTGCCAATATTGTGTTTAAGGCGACATTTCTACAGCGGTGTACTGCAATGATACACTTATATTTGTTTTGTCTATAATAACTGAACTTCTTAATCTTAGCAGCAGTGCAGTCATATGAGATCGTAGAGCCCGTGTCGTTAGTCTGATGTTCGCAAGCAGTTCGTGCTTATTGCCATTTCACAAGAACTGCGAACGGACAATCAGGCATAGACATCTCCGCTTCACCAGTGCGCTGTATTCGTGCTGTTGAGTTCAAGAAATTTGCCTCTGTCGTTTTTTTGTGCCAGTCAAATACATCAGAATACCATTGGCCTATTACGTTTACCTGTAACGGACTAATATTCTGTAGTTAGCTTTAGCCTATAAGCTTAGCTGCATTGCTAACTGACCGTTCCAGGTTCTAGGTCAATGTGGAACCATTTTTAGTTAAGCTTACGACGATGACGGCGATAATAGTCCTTAGCAATAATTCTATTCTATCTTATGTGGCTACCTAAAAAGTTATGTTTCTATTTCATTTCTTGTAGCGTGCAGCTGTCACTTAAAACTAATAACGTTCACATACGCGCAACGCTGATCATGCATCGTTTACGTTTGTTTTGGTCTATTGTAGGCCCACATGTAATGTATAAGTCTAATGCTGACTATAGCTATTTACGTACGATAATGTCTGGCACATTGCAGTTCGGTGCGTCGGTGCAGGCGAGCGTCTGATGGTCTGACACAGTTCTTCGCTATCATACCGACAAGAACAGTGTTCGGACAATCAGACGCTGTCGCACGCTGCTGAGGCTGCTTCGCTTATTGTGTCATTTTGTCTCACGTCACGTCACAAGTCGTGTTTCACTGTGCAATAAGTCGTACTACAAGCTGTACAGCTTGTTGTGTATTTCTTTCCCATTTCGTATATATATATATATTAATCAGTGGAGCATCAGAGTGAAACGCAGTGGCGCCTATCCCTATGTGGACGCAGCTTGCGCCCAGTGAAAAAATAGGGGGGTTGTTAAGGGTGTAGATCAAAAGTTCCCGGCCTATCTTTCATTGGGCAATCAACGCTTTTAACAAAAAGCCCAGAAGGCGGGGGTTGTTGGCTTGAGCCCAAAAGTGGGGGGACTTGAGCCTAAAACTGAGGGAAAAACTTGCGTCCGATTTCGACTCTAGATGTGGGGGATATAAGTCACTGGTAAAACGCGCCAATGTTCATCTAAAAATAATAAACAAGAAGATATCAACCGAGTGCCGACATAATGTGCGACAGTCCAGTGCCGGCGTTAGAGAGTTGGAGGCGCCCCAAATACAAGTGTGAGGCCCCTATAATAGGGGGTCTGGAGGCGGAGCTCCCAGCGGGGTCCAGGAGCAGGGGGGTCAGGAGTCAGGGGGCGAAGCCCCCTAAAGCTGAAACACTTGGCTTTTGAACGTTCACTTAAAGTCGCAAATTTGCCCACTTTTGAAAAAATTCGAAACGCAAAACATAAGATACAATTTGTGTTCTTTTCAAAAAAAATGACGTCTATATGCCGCATGCAATACGTCACAGATTACTGTAGGCTACAGTAATGAAAAATAACAGACTGTGGGTAAATTTTTCACACTTTTATTAATTTTATATTTTAAATATATTTTGTTTTAAAAAACGGTAGAAATTTTTTCACACTTAGCATGAGGCCGTTGAGCATACGTGAGGCTCCCCGGCCGGAGGATACGGGGGGCTTCCGCCGGCACTGCGGACGTCCGCTCACCAAACTTCGCAACCTCAACCCTGCCTGAAAGTTTGAGCTGAAAATTAGCACACCGGTTACTGCTGGCTTTAAAACGTTTTTTCTTCGCCTTTCTGTTGACATTGCACACAGACAAACAGACAGACAAGATTCACAATAAGTCACATATTAGGATGGCCGCATATAGTATTAATTTTTGTAGCTTATTTCGCTTATACATATGTTTTATTGCTATCAATGTTTGACGAAATAAAGCTGTGTAATAACTAGCGTGTATACCGCGAATCCATATTGTGACTTTGTCGGTACTCGCACGACACTTAAAAAGAAATTTTAAAAAAAAATTACAGAATGAAATAAATAAAATTATCAGCGATATATAGCAAAATATTAAGATTCAAAAAACTAGAAAGCAGCGTGTTATTAGCTTATTTTTAAATTAGCAATGACAACACGCCCATTTTGTCTGAATAGCCTATTTGTAAAACTGTAAACCCAACGTATGCGTGGAACATTACGCTAACGCTAGTTTAGAAATTTGGAGAGTACTAAGTTTTTCCGTGCTGAGCTTTCACAGCATGCTATGTCACTGCAGTGCACAATTAAAGACAGCGGGTTTACAACTAGACCAGTTCTAATTTGAACTGCCTTTTGGAGTAGTAACCAAATAACCGCATTGACGGTATAGTCCGGAGCGCGGCGGGGCACATCATAGGCCTACTGTACACACTAGGGCTGTAAAATGGAAAACGGAACACCTGCGCAATTACTTCATTACCAACGTTTATTATCATCCAATTGCTACAGCATAGCATGGGAAAAATCCACAAGTTGTACAGCTTGTCGCACGACTCATTGCTTAACTAATCCGCAACAAATCAACGCAAGTGGAATTTGGGCCAAAACAGCGTCTCGTAGCGTCAGTGGGTCATTAAGCGTAACAAACTTTATACGGTTTCTATACTTTGACCTTAAATGACCCGAAGTGGATCTGCCCTCGAGGCATTCGTGGACCGAAATAAAGATATCGCTCATGCCCAGCCAAATATCTTTTGTGTTATGTAATTGTGCAAATATTATTATGAAACATTCGTTTTGATGACAATAATAAGAAATTTACTGACTGAATTGCATGTTTCTATAATTGTGCGACAATGAAATTTTACCATAAACTTTAATGTTATCATCGAGTTTAAAAAAATCATTTATCATTTTTTTCTCAGGGCTGTTCGGCCCACACTAAATGAGCCTACAATATTACAGTAAAAAAATACATACTACACACATTATGACACATGCGTACACGCTAACAAGCGTTATTGTAGGCCTATGCAATGCTCAGAAGATTACAGTAGGCCCACAACCACAATTATTACGAATATAGCTTAACGGTCTAACAACATCTTGAACCAGTTTGTAACAGAACTCGTGAATGCGTATACTGTATCCGCGACGATAGCAGGAAAAGATATAATGCATTATCTAGGTATATAACAAAATTTGCATTTCACGGTACTCGAATATTATCATCGAGTTTAAAAAATCATTTATCATTTTTTTTTCTCAGGGCTGTTCGGCCCACAGTAAATAAGCCTACAATATTACAGTATTACACACATTATTACACACATTATGACACATGCGCACACGCTAACAAGCGTTATTATAGGCCTGTGCAATGCTCAGAAGATTACAGTAGGCCCACAACCACAATTATTACGAATATGGCTTAACGGTCTCACAACATCTTAAAACAGTTTGTAACAGAACTCGTGAATGCGTGTACTGTATCTGTGACGATAGCAGGAAAAGATATAATGCATTAGCTAGGTATATAACAAAATTTGCATTTCACGGTACTCGAATAGGCTAATTGCCGTATTCCCGCTTACAGCAGCACCGTTTCAGACATTCGCGGTCGCGGACACGTGAAACTTCCGACTAAAAATTCGAAAGCACGCGACCATTTGCAAAACTTCGCTCTTGTTTTTGGAGCAAAGGCCTAAACGAATGTGAACAAATATTTTCTAGTGGATAGACGGAGATTTTTTTCTGTAATTCAGACGGTGAACTGAGTTGTATCCATTCAGCGCGTTCGAGAACGAGGAAGCAGGGCTGCTGCTGCTGCATACGGTTTACCTTGATCACCAAAACCCTAGACGAGCAGATAACGGTGGCCGACGGCCCGCCACCGTGCTCTGTGCGCCCGCTTGGTCGCCACCGATAATATTGCTAGCCGTTACACAATAATTGAGATATAGCCTAGCGTCCTGCCTTTTTCTCGGAGATCGCCGCCTATGGCCACGTCGTCGACGTCGGCGTCAGTCTGCAGAACTGTACAGACGGGGGAGACACGCTGGGGCTCCAACGGCACGATAAGGTCGCAACTAAAACTAAAGCTATGTCGACTGCACGAATGTTGCACGACTGATAACGTCGACTGGTGGTGGTGGACTTGTGCTGCACGCGTGGTAGCACCGTGTCGGGTCCTCGAACTGCTGAGAGCAAAGCAACGAGCACGCCGCCGTGCATTGGTCATTGCTATCTGCAGTGGGTTTAGCTTACACTCGCACTGTTCATGTCAATACTCACCTCACTATGACTGTACTTATGTACAAGTCTTCGCTGACTCAAAACAAAGTCATGCTATGCAGCTATCGTCAAACGACGCGATAGGCCTACACAGCACCAGGGACGATTCACGAGGCAATACTCAGCTAGACTTTGCCGTAACAACACTTGTTCTGCGTCTGGCTCTCTCCACATTCCAATACATGTATATTACGACAAGCCAATCAGCTTCCGTGAGTGAGCACTGCACTGGTCACGAGCTGCACAATAGAAGTCACTCTATCACTGACAGCTTAACATTTTGCTCTACGTTTCTTTATAAATCGACTTGGCCGACATTGCCCCCTCATAAGGACAATATAAACCCAAACAGTTCAATTAAACATACCTCTTGGATTATGTGCATAATTATGTTCGTCCAACTTCGTCGCAGCAACTCCAAACGACTTGCAGAGCACTTCCGACAGTTGTTTAGAACAGACTAGTATAGCTGCCTTGTTCTACGCGTGGCCTGTAGTCTGCTGGTCACAGACGGTCGTCCACGTGGCCGGGCCAGTTGAAAGTGATTGGCGCTGAAATGTAAGGCACAGTTTATAGCACATCACACGTCTCGTTTAGAGCGCCCTGCAGAATGGGCGGAAGAACTTTATGACCGGAGCCGCGCACCGTGCAAATGTCACTCAAACTTGATGCGAGTGACCGTGGCTCGGCTACCTGTCGGTTTATTTACGAGTTCATGATAGTACCCGCTGAGCGTCGCGCCTTGTTCACCGCTAATTCGCAGAATTGACACAATCACTCTATTGTCTATACTCACAATAGAGACTGTGTTCCGTATTATACTGGGATGCATACACGACGGAACACACGCGCTTACCTCAGGGAAAACAGAACTGACAGTAAACAGTCGTTCCTAAAATACGTCAATTATTATACAAGGGGGACAGTTTCCAAGTTCCAATGGCCTAATAACGTCGTTGCCGTTGCTTTACTTCAGTCAACGCAAATTTTGAAAAGTAAAATTTCACACAGTAGTGTAGCGACATCATTCTCTGAGTGCGGTGGTATTCGATAGGCCTACTGATCACATTATATACTGGTATTATTTTCCATCGAGTTTCAGTCTATATCGGTAAATGAATTTTGATAATCGATCATTACGGTCAATATCTTGCGAAAATATGAACAAAGGTTTGAGATCTTGAGGTTTGAGGCCTACATGTAGGCTATGTATAGTCTGAATAACTAACTTCTTTAGTCTTTACTATTTTGAAGTTAACTAGATATACAAAATTGGCGAGGCACTTGTTTTTTAATCTAAAATCGGTCTAGAAAGGTTTAAGTCAGACGACAATGGGTGGATATGATCTTTAGCCGACCGTACTTAATCGGCGCCTCAGATACAGCTTGCTGACATTGTGCGCGTTACAAGTTGCTATATAATTAATTAACGGTCAAGCTTATGGTACGGTTTTCGTCCGTCTGTCCGTCGTCTGTAATGGATCTATGGTGGCTAAACCGTAGGTCGTAAAAATTTTTTTATACAAATAATTAGCCCTGTGTCTTAAACCTCTTTTTTCGGTGTCATGGCGATGCAGATGCACGCTCGGAAAGCCTCGTGTACCTCCTCCAGTGATCTCTGTCCTCGGCTTCATGAGGTGCGGAAAGACCCATCATCTGGCAATCGTCCGAAATGTTACCAGTCCAGCGCTAACTCTGTCATCCTCTGTGTCAGTTTCCGTGAAAAAGGACCAGCTAGGGGGTCTGGGAAAGCGCTGTGAGCTCCCACGGCGGGGTCTAGGGCGGAGTCCCAGCCAAAATCAAATTTAATGCATTTTAGCTTTAAAAGATGAGACTTGGTGGCAACAATTCTAATTATTTCCCCCAAAACAAACTGACCAAATTGGCAAATTTCGTGCAGTTTAAACGTACACTTATGTTTTGTTTGGAGAATTGGGGGCCTTGGCCCCTCTGGGCCCCGTCTACGTCACTGCTTGCAGGGTGCCGACTACAGTCTGGAACCAGTCTGACAGGCCACCACCACTAGTTCTGAGGGCACTAAAGGTTGCAGAATAGACTTTCTAGAATTCGAATCACTTTCGTTGGGTAGCCAAGGTGACTAGAACTTTTCATAGCCCTCTCCTCTATATGGAGTCAAACGCCTTCTTAACGTCTATGTAGCACACATGTATATAGGTCTTTGCTGAACTCTTAAACCTAGGCATGCAGAATTTCAGCGCTCTAATGCAAGGGAAACATTCGGGGTTGGGGTTGTAGAAAAATGTAGGCCTGCGTTTTTCAACGGAAAACTGGCCATATCTCGGAAACAGTGAGAGATACAACCACGGTAACTATTAATCATTAGTAAGAAGTGGCATATGCCCATTCAGATAAAATGAAAATCATTGACCTTAAATGACCTTGGAGATCAGTGACAACCAGTACGGTGGGCTATCCTAGCGACAGCTGGGCTTCTTGTTAAAAAATTCGGAGACGCCTGCAGACAGAAGCATGTACGCAGGGCAATTATTCACAACTGCGATTTCAGGGGTAGGCAGTGTTGCTGCAGCTGCATCGTCGTTCGCTCGCCCACTGATCTTTGATAATATGTCGACTTGGATTCGTTGAACTGCTTCCGTTCGCTGTGTTACCTGCACTGCAGGACACCAGGTTGACGCTGACTAACTACCGCCTTGCATCTCCATCGCAGTTTACGACAGCAGCTTAATTTGACCGAACAACGCACCGCTTGTGTTGGTCGTCGCACATCGACACGTCTTTAATGCTTTTTAATCGCCATATGAACGACCGCCGACGGGCACAGTTCACCGCGGTTTAGGTAATTCCGACGTCAGCGGCCAGCATTAAACGGTCGTTTTACCGGTTTGCTCTGCGCAGCGGCAGCAGATCGAGAAAGTCGTTTCTTTGAAGTCGAACATCGTGCGTCGAGAAAGTTTTATTAGGTGCAAATGCAAAATAGCGAATGTGATTGGGCTGGATAGATGTACGCTATATCGTCGGTATGAGTAAAGATCATGAGAAATTCACATACAGTTGCGCCATGATTACAAACAGCTCATAATCCTAATCTTGTAGTTGGTGTGGCTGTGTGTTTTCAAGTTTTATTATTTTACTGCCCGCAAAAGCGTGGGCAGTATTGTTTTCAGTAATTTTACGCGCGACAGCAGAATGCTTCGCGCGTCTTAGCCATGGCTTAGGCAGGCGTCCGTCTGTCTGTCTGTCCGTCCGTCGCACTCTAGATTCTGTGACCAAATTTCATGCCGCTGGGTTAAGAAGTTCCCCACGAACGGAGGTGAAAGATGGGTACCATTTTAAAATGTCCTTATTTTACCGCTATTGGCTCGTATAGCGTAAAAAAAAGTTAGAGATAGGAACAGACATGCTGCTTATTATGACAAACCCTGGTGACGAGCTTTGTAAACGTATCAACATTGATGACTTTGAACGACCTTGAATCTCCAAAATAAGAGGTTTTAGTAAAAAAAAATTGTGATTCCGGGCTGCGACACACATTTTAAGAGTAAGTTGCGCCAAAAAAGCTGGAGATAGACCAAGGCAACCTGAACATAAAATTTTTAGCATTAAGCATAGATTTCAGCAGTCCAATTCCCGACCCTTTAGATTTAAGGAGGTCGGCGCACGTGGGCGTCAAATAGGGGTACCCCCCCAAAAGTGGTTATTTTACCGCTATCCGCTCGTTTAGCGTAAAACGGTTGCAGATATAGGAGACATGCTGCTTATCATAACAAGCACTGGTGACGAACTTTTTAGTGGTATTAACAGCGATAATGTTGAATGACCCTGAACCCCCAAAATAGAGGATTTTAGTGTTTTTGCGATTTTCCGCTGGGAGGCACACATAAAGAGTAAATTGCGACGAAATGGCTGGAGATCAACCTGAGAACGCAACTGTTAATTGGTTCAGGCAGTCGCGCGTTTCATGAGCATTAGCTCAGATTTCTTGTTAATGCCGACGAAAATCCAAACTTAAGTCATTTCAGCGTTTGCTTTTGGCAGATTATTAGGTCGAGTCTTTGGCACGATGCGTCGTCTGTCAGTCTGTCGTCTATCATCTGTAACGCATGTATTGTGGCTAAACCGTACGTCATACAGAATCGGCGATGGTACTGTTGAGTGCCTATAGGCTGCTAATAGTAACCAAGTCTCTATGTGCAGCGGTTTGACCGCAATTTTTGGAATGCAATGTTGCTGCCTGTAGCCATTAACCACGTGCGCTGTTGGTCGTGGTTTTCGATATAGCAGCGTCACCACAGCATGTACGAGACTGTAATCACTCTGGAAAATCGCTTTCTTTTGGCCACCGGAAGTCGAATGCTGGCCTTCGGATACAGCTAGGCGGTACGGTCGGCCCACCCTAGCGACAACTGGGCTTCTTGTAATTAGACAATTTAACCCCAAGATCTTTACCACGGGGTATAAAACAATTAATAATAACAGAAAAATGTCGGCCCAGTGCCGATGTATTATGCGGCCGTCTTATCCGCCTGGAGCTGTGCGAGCATGACCCTGACTTTTTGACGCGCTACAGCAATGCTGCAGGCGTCTATGATACGGTTGTCGTCTGTCCGTCTGTCTGTGGGTAACGGATCACTGTATTGTGGCTAAGCGTTGGGTTGTAGGGGAAAACGTTTTGCACGAATAATAATATTAGCCCTTTGTTGAGGCTTTCTGTGTATAAAATTTAGAGAATGCAGTGCAATGGAAACACTTGATGTTCGTTTTCAACGGAAAACTGGCCATATCTCGAAAACAGTGAGAGATAGGGCAAGGCTATAATCACTAATAGGAAGTGGTATACGCTCTTGCAGATGTGATAAAAATTATCGACCTTGGATGACGTTAAAGATCAGTACTGCAACAGGAATTCTGTAAGCTGTGGCGCGTCTTCCCTAGCGACAGCTGGACTTTCTTGTTAACTGAAACACCACACACCAGTTAGGTCCTACTCATGTCCTGGGAGTGAGAACGTTCACGCCATTCTTCTGCGCTTTTTAGCTTCTGAGTGATGAGCTCGTACGGAAGAAACGAATGTACAGAGAACAAAACCTGCACTGCGGCTCCACATAATAAAAGTGACCTCGATTGATATGGTAGGCTTAAACGCTGTAGAAGCTATCTGCCTGTGCTGTTATTAAAAAATAAATCCAGATTTTCAGAGGCGGATTCAGGATTTGGAAGCCAGGTCGTCGGTCGAACGCCAAAGACGCCAGAATAGTGTCGTTGCAGGCACCGACAACATACTGGGACAGGGTGCCCCTGTGCATTAATTAGAGGAGATCTGTGGAGAAGAAGTAGTTATACGTGACGGTGACAAATATAATCACCGCGAATGTTGAAACACTGAACACGACATGAACAGCTTTTCTTCAGACGGAGCGTAAACTTCCTTCTAATATTGTAGGCTCATTTGTCATGAAATAAAAATTCGTGTATTTTGTTTCGTAAAAGCAAAAACTCATTTGATTTTGGAAGAGGATATCATAAGTTTTTTTAAAAAAATAGGGTGACATTTTTTCTTCACATTCTAAGGGTCCGAAATCCAAAATGGCGGCCGAAATAGCCACCGTTTAGCAATAATTCAATACCTTCACTAGTACACATGATATAATTACAAACAAAGTATCTAAACATAGGTTGTCTGGCACGACAAAACCAATGGAATCATCAAATTTAGGCTAAAGTTGTGATTTACATGCCTAATTTCAAGATGGCGTTCAAAATGGCTACTGTTTACACTAAATTCTACTTATTTCGACACCATAGTCCATACAGTGATATTGGAAATAAATGTTCAAAGATTTCATGTGTTTGATTAAAGAAATGCATTGGTCCCGTGGTACACCTTATATGAACATATCAATAAACACATGTAGATAACTATATGATACCACATTAGTTATTGTTCAGTCATTTTATGAATGAAAAAAATGCAAAAGTCACATGGTATATAGATGTGGTTTTAGCAGTGGACATCAAACGTCTTCCTCTTCATTTATCCCTGGTTGGCTTGTTTTGTTGTTGCAAGTGAAAACCCAACAAACATTCACAGAATTCTGTACATGGGATATTGTTTTTGCGACAACTGCACCTTCCTTCACATCCACTTTTGCATCCACACTTTATCAGGTGCAGTACTGCCTCAGGAGCTGGTGGATTCAAACATCGAACAGGAGAGAAGTGACTTGAACCTGCGTCAGATGTCCAACCAAATACAACAGGTGCTGGGAGGTGTGGGTGATTTTCATCAGCTTTCCTCCAAATCATGGCTATGTAGTGTGATTGCCGAATATATGACTCCAGTGAACCAGAAGTTGGTGGAAGGTTTTCTCTTTCGGCTGCACGATTTGAGTAGAGAAACCAGCGAAGCTCTTTTACTGTTGTGTGGATTTTTGATCGATACAGCACGCAAACAAAACGTTCCAGCTCAGAGCATGCATCAGAGGGCAGATCATTGTAATTTCCTAGCATTGCTAGTGCATCCAGGATCTCATCGTCACAAGACATGAATGCCTTGAAGCACCAGTACTTGGTTCTGCCAGCAAATCTACCAGACACGTCAGAGCCTGTCAAAGCATAAAGACCGAACAGTGCAGAATTGCGCTTTTGTCCTAAGTTGTTGTGTATGTTACAGACAGAAATGTTCCTCTTCAGCCTACCTTTTCCAGTGAGGAAGACTGTAGAAACTGGCAAGTGTGGATACATGTGAACCAGTAGCAGCAAGACATCCGTGTCTGGAGAACTGACCACAAGTTCTGCCTCCTGGGGAACAGAGGACAAAGAGGACAAGGGAAAGTCAACATATTACCATGTGAAGTACACCACTTTAATCCGCAATATTTCCCTGAAGGACTTTCTCTTGGATATCCGGACCAAAGCAGAGCAAGCCGAGTATTTGGCCGACAAGGTTGTATGCCACAGCAGCAGCTTATACAACAGACTGAAGTAATTTATGG